>JADMIO011606007.1_pt1 | contig 36421 bp, 38 predicted proteins | sample 8958161 | NCBI WGS metagenome assembly JADMIO01 (sample SAMN16585339, study PRJNA669376) | soil metagenome | isolation source: Crop rotation soil | place: USA: Cullars Rotation, Alabama | collected 2011
ACCGCCGCGGCGTTGCGCAGCACTTCGGCGTCCGAAGCCGCGCCGTGGCCGATGCCGCCGAGGTCGCGCAGCGCGGCCAGGCGGCGCTCGCCGACGATGCGGCCGGTGGTTTCGCTGACGATGCAGAACAGCCCGCCGACCCGGCCGCTCTCGTCGCGTACCGGGTCGTAGGAAACGTCGAAGTAGGTTTCCTCGAGGTAGCCGGTGCGCTCGAGGGCGAACTCGTGGTCTTTCGCCCAGAACGCTTCACCGGTGTTCACCACGCCCATGAACAGCGGCTCGAGCACATGCCACGCCTCGGCGAACACCTGCCGCGCCGGCACGCCGAGCGCAGACGGATGCTTCGCGCCGAGCACCGGGCGGTAGGCGTCGTTGTAGATCGCCACCAGCTCGGGTCCCCAGAACAGGATGATTTGCGCCTTCGACGGCAGCAGGATGCTGACCGCGCTGCGCAGGCTCTGCGGCCAGCTTTCGACCGGACCGAGCGGCGTGTTCGCCCAGTCCTTGGCGCGAATCAGCTGTCCCATCTCGCCGCCGCCGGCGAACCACGCCGCGGCCGATGGCTGCGCCTTCTCCCTGGGTTTACGGCTCATATTGGTAGCAGGCATTCTGGCAAAGCCTGCCCCGCGGGGATGTCGCGGCCCGCCCGAGATTAGTGTCGTTATGAAACTACAGCGGGGCGGCGAACCTTATAGGTTTTGCTTTCGACCTGATAGTAGTGACGCGTCGGCTTGTATTCGCCGCCCACCACGGTGATGACGAACGTGCGGTCCTCCAGCGCGGTGAAGCTGTGGATCTCGGCCGGCGGTATCACCATCGCGATCTCGCGCGCACTGAATTCGCGGTCCTCGACGGCGCGCAGATCGGCGTAGCCCTCCACCTTGCCGTCGTCGATCCGCTCGTAGACGGTGTGACGCAGGCGGCCGGTGCAGACGATGATCGCTTCCCAGATGCCGTGGTCGTGCGGCGGGATGGTCTTGCCGTTGGGAAATTCGTCCAGCGTGACCGACATCTGGCCGTCGTAATACAGGTGCTTCGAGTTGGCGATGTGGTTGGCCTGGCGCTTCACGCCGAGCTGCAGCAGGTCCGGCCGGTCGATCAGCGGCCTCACGGCCTCGAGCAGCCCGGAGCGCAGGCGCTCGCGATTGCCGTCGGCTTCATGCCGTGCAACGACCTCCATCAGGCGCTGCGAGCATTCGCGAATCGAGTACATGACGCCCCCTACTCTACGCGCACATTGGCGCGGCGGATGATTTCCGCGACGCGCGCCGAATCCTTGCGGATGAACTCGGCAAACTCGGCCGGCGTCGAGGTGGCCAGCTCGAAGCCGTTGTTCAGCATATAGGTCGCCATGTCCGGCGTGGCGGCGACGCGGCGGATGTCGGCGCTCATCTTCTCCACCGTCGCGCTCGGCGTGCCGGCCGGCGCGAACAGGCCGTACCAGGTGCCGCCGACGAAGCCCGGCAGGGTTTCCGCGACCGTCTGCAGGTCGGGGAACAGCTTGGAGCGCTCGCGCGAGGTGATGCCGACCGCGCGCAGCGTGCCGGCCTTGATGTGCGGCTGGGTGCTGACGATGGTGAAGAAGCCGAGCTGCAGGTGCCCCGCCACCACGTCCATCATCGCCGGCGCGGCGCTCTTGTACGGCACGATCAGCATCTCCACGCCGGTCGCAAGGCGGAACTGCTCGCCGGTCAGGTGGTCGGCGCTGCCGAGGGCGGAAGTGGCGAAGCTGAAGGTCTCCTTGCCGGCGTTCTTCTGCTTGATGTAGGCGATCAGCTCGGGAATGTTCTTCGCCGGCACCGACGGATGCACCACCGCAACGTACGGCACGGTGGCCACCAGCGTGAGCGGCATGAGCTGCTTGTGCGGATCGAAATCGGGGCGCTTGTAGAGCACCGGCGTGGCGGTGATCACGCCGTCGTGCGTGAAGAGCAGCGTGCTGCCGTCCGGATTGGAGCGAATCACGCTCTGCGCGCCGACCAGCCCGGCCGCGCCGGACTTGTTCTCCACCACCACCGACTGGCCCCAGGTCTCGGCCAGCCGCTTGCCGAGCTCGCGCGCCAGCAGGTCGGTGCCGCCGCCAGGGCCCACCGGCACGACGATGGTCACGGCGCGCGTTTGCGCCGCGGCAGGAATTGCTACGAGACAGAACAGAAACGCAAAAAGCGCTTTCACGCCTGGTCGAGCTCGAAGGCCTTGTGGAGAACGCGCACCGCCAGCTCAGTGTACTTCTCTTCGATGACCACGGTGATCTTGATCTCGGAGGTCGAGATCATCTGGATGTTGATGCCCTCCTCCGCCAGGGTGCGGAACATCTGCGCCGCGATGCCGGCATGCGAGCGCATGCCCATGCCGACGATCGACACCTTGGCGATCTTCTCGTCGCCCGACACGGCGCGGCACTTGATGTGCGGCTTCACCTGGTCGTTGAGGATCCTGGTCGCCTTCTTGTAGTCGTTGCGGTGCACGGTGAAGGTCATGTCGGTCATGCCGTCGTGGCCGACGTTCTGCACGATCACGTCGACGTCGATGTGCGCGTCGGCGATCGGGCCGAGGATGGCGTAGGCGATGCCGGGACGGTCGGGCACGTCGTGCACCGTGATCTTCGCCTCGTCGCGGTTGAACGCCACGCCGGAAATGACTGCTTTCTCCATCGCCATGTGCGGGTCTTCCTCGAAAGTGATCAGCGTGCCGGACTTGCCTTCCTGGTCGACCGGCAGGTCGGGGTCGGTGAGGCTGGACAGCACGCGCGTCGGCACCTTGTACTTGCCGGCGAATTCCACCGAGCGGATCTGCAGCACCTTGCTGCCCGCGCCGGCCATCTCGAGCATTTCCTCGAAGGTGACGGTGCGCAGGCGGCGCGCTTCCGGCACCAGGCGCGGGTCGGTGGTGTAGACGCCGTCCACGTCGGTATAGATGTGGCACTCGTCGGCCTTCAGCGCCGCGGCCAGCGCCACCGCCGAAGTGTCCGAGCCGCCGCGGCCGAGCGTGGTCACGTTGCCCTTGTCGTCAATGCCCTGGAAGCCGGCCACCACGGCAACCATGCCGCTCTGCAGATCCTGGCGAATATTTCTATCGTCGATCGAGATGATCCTGCTTTTCGTGAAAGCGGAATCCGTCAGCACCTTCACCTGCCAGCCGGTATAACTACGCGCTTTCACGCCGAGCTCGAGCAGCGCCATGGTCAGCAAACCGATGGTGACCTGCTCGCCGGTGGACGCGACCACGTCGAGCTCGCGCGCATCGGGCTGCGATTGCAGGCTCTGGGCGAGCGCGATCAGGCGGTTGGTCTCGCCGGCCATCGCCGACGGCACCACCACCAGGTCGTGGCCGGCGGCCTTCCACTTCGCCACGCGGCGCGCGACGTTCCTGATCCGCTCCACCGAGCCGACCGAGGTGCCGCCGAATTTCTGGACGATCAGCGCCATGAAAGGCGCTGGATTTTACAGGCTTTACAGCACCCGATTGAACCAGAGCAGGGATAGCGACGCGGAGAGCAAAACAGCCATCGCGGCGAAAGCGGAGAACACTGCGGTGATCTCGGTTTCGCGCTCCTCCATCACCAGCCTGGCGCGCATGGTCTCGTAGATCTTCTTCAGGTCGACCGCGGTGCCGGCGTAGAAGTATTCGGCGCGGGTCAGGTCGGCGATGGTCTTGAGCGCCTCCTCGTCGAGGCGCACGCGCATCGACCAGCCTTCGCCGGTGAGGAGCTGGCCGCTCTCGGTGCCGACGCCCACGGTGAACACGCGCACGCCGTGGTCGGCGGCGACGCGCGCCGCGTCCACCGGGTCCGGGCCGGCAGTGGTCTGTCCGTCGGTGAGCAGGATGATCGCGCCGGAGGCGTACGAGCCCGGCTTGGCGTTCACCTCGGCCTTTTTCTTGACGTCGAATTCTTCCTGCGGGAAAAGGGCTTTCAGCGAGACCAGGATGCCGCTGCCGATCGCGGTGGCGTGCTGGAGCTGCAGCTGGTCGATCGCCGCGCGCAGGTCGTGGCGGTTACTGGTCGGCGCCTGCACCAGCGCGGCGCTGCCGGCGAAGGCGACGATGCCGATGCGCGTCGAGCGCGGCTGGCGCGCGACGAAGGCGCGCGCGGCGGCCTGCGCGGCTTCGATGCGCGAAGGCTCGACGTCGTTCGCGCGCATGCTGCCGGAGACGTCGATGGCGAGGATCACCGTCTCGTGGTTTGAGGGCAGCGTAATGACCGCGCTTGGCCGGGCAATCGCGGTCACCATCGCCGCCAGCGCGGCGAACAGGATGGCGGGCGGCAGGTGGCGTCGCCACCAAAGCCCCTTGCCCATCGCTTCCTTGACCAGCTCGAGGTTCACGTAGCGCAGTGCCGCCCGCTTCTTGCGTTTCAATACATGCAAATACACCAGGACAACGGCGGGTAAGGCCAACAACAGCCAGAGGAACTCGGGCGAAAGGAACGTCACTTCAGAACGGCGCGTTGCCGGCGCCGCCAGCCGCAGTCTCGATCGGCACCGCGAAGCCGATGCCGGCGAATCCGCCGCCGCCCGGGTCGAGCATCGCGGTCACGATGCCGACCACTTCGCCGGCGGCGTTGAGCAGCGGGCCGCCCGAGCTGCCGGGATTCACCGCGGCGTCGAACTGGATCAGGTTGGTGAGGAAATCGCCGTTGGTGGTGCGGAACTGGCGCTTCAGGCCCGACACCACGCCGGCCGTGACCGACGGGCCGATGCCGAACGGAAAGCCGACCGCGACCACGTTGTCGCCCGGCTTGAGGTCCGCCTTCGGCCGCATGGCGGCCGCGGAAAGGTCGTCGGGCACCGTCTCGGCCTGCAGCACCGCGACGTCGTTCTCCGGATGCTCGCTGACGATCTTCGCGTCGGACTCCAGGCCGTCGGCGAACAGCACGCGGATGCGCCCGGCGCCCTTCACCACGTGCAGGCTGGTAAGGATCAGGCCGCGGTTCACCACCACCACGCCGCTGCCGCTCGAGCGCTGCGCGTACTGGTCGTGCTCGATCACATCCGAAGTGGTGCGGATGCGCACGATCGCGCCCTGCACCGAGGCGTACACCTTCGCCGCCGCGGACGGCTGCTCGACCGCGGGCTGCGAAAGCTGCGCGGCTGCCTCTGGAGGACGGAAGTAGCTCGAGATGGAAAGCAGCGCGAGCAGCACGAACGCGCCGAACAAAAGCTGGCGCTCGTAGGCGCTGTAGAGATCCCGCCACCCCCGCTTGGGGCGCGCTTCGACAGGAAGTTCCGGACGGGATGGTTCCGAACGTCGAGAATTGCTGTACAGCGTCGCGCGTCTCATGCGGCCCCTGCCTATGGGTTGACCACATTCTGGACGCAGCAGTTCTCGCGCCTACGCGGCGCGGGATGGTTCTAAAGGATGCGGTGGAACCAGAGCAGCGAGAGCGCCGCCGACAGCACTGCAAGAAACGCCGCCAGCCCGGAGAACAGCGCCGTGACCTCGGTTTTCTTGCGCTCCATCACGAGCTTGGCGTTGAGGGCCTGGTAGACCTTCTTCAGGTCGACCGCATTGCCGGCGTAGAAATATTCGCCGCGCGTGATGTCGGCCACCGCCTTCAGGGTTTCTTCATCCAGCCGCACGCGCATCGACCAGCCCTCGAAGCCGATGATCTTGCCTTCCGGCGTGCCGACGCCGACGGTGTAGATGCGCACGCCGCGCTCGGCGGCCATCTTCGCCGCCTGGATCGAGTCCGGGCCGGTGGTGCGCTGCCCGTCGGTGAGCAGGATGATCACCGCCGACGCATAGGAACCGGGCGGCACCGGCTTGACCATGGATCCGGGTTTTTCGCCTTTCTTCGCATTCCCGTAGGTCAGCTCGCCGATGTCGATGCCGGCCTCGGGAAAGATGGTGGCGAGCGAGACGATGATCGCGCTGCCGATCGCGGTGGCGCGCTGCAGCTGGAAGCGGTCGATCGCGGCGATCACGTCCTCGCGGTTGCGCGTCGGCGCCTGCGCGACCGTCGCGGTACCCGCAAAGGCGACCACGCCCACGCGCACGTGGTCGGGCTGCTCGGAGACGAATTGCTTGGCGGCGTTCTGCGCCGCGACCAGGCGGTTCGGCTCGACGTCGGTGGCGCGCATGCTGCCCGAGATGTCCATCGCGAGGATCACGGTCTCGTGCTGGGTCGGCAGCGTGACGGTGGCCTGCGGCCGCGCCATCGCGAACAGCATGGTGGTGAGCGCCAGGAAGAACAGCGCCGGCGGAATGTGGCGGCGGATGCGCTGTCCCGCGCCCATCGCTTCGCGCACCATCGCCAGGCTGGCGTACCGGACCGCCTGCTTCTTCTTGCGGCGCAGGATCCAGACGTAAAGGACCAGCAACAACGGCAGCACCAGCATGAACCAGAACGCCTCGGGCCATAGGAACGTCATGAGGCATTCCCCCCCATGACCTCCAGGTGGACCGGCATCGGCGCGCCGGAGCTCAGGCGGCTGCGGCGCTTGCGCATGTCGGCGAAGCGGCGGATCGCGTCGAGCAGGTCGTCTTCGGTGGAAAGCTCGAGCGCGTCCACGCCGGCATCGCGGAACGCGGCCCGCAGTCCCTCCTCGCGACGCTGCGCCGCGGCGGCGAACCGGCGGCGGAAGCCGCGGTCGTTGGTGTCGACGAAGATCTGCTCGCCGGTCTCGGCGTCCTGCACCACCAGCATGCCGATGTCCGGCAGGTGCGATTCGAGCGGATCGTGCAGCCGCACCGCGACGATCTCGTGGCGCTGCGCGAGCGTGCCGAGCTTGTCCTGCCAGCCCGGCACGCTGATGAAGTCCGACACCACGAACACCAGCGAGCGGCGCGGCATCATGTGCGCCGCGCCGGACAGCAGCGCGCCGAGGTCGGTGGGCTCGTTGCGCTCGGGTTTCGGGCGCTCGAGCATGGTGTGCAGGATGCGCAGCACGTGGCGGCGGCCGCTGCGCGCCGGGATCATGGTGTCCACGTCTTCGCCGTAGAACAGCGCGCCGACCTTGTTGCCGTGGCGCGTGAGAACGCGCGCCAGCACGGCGACGAAATCCGACGCGACGTTGCGCTTGCGCACCTGGCCGGAGCCGAAATCGATCGACGCGCTGAGGTCGAGCAGGAACCACGCGGTGACCTCGCGGTCTTCGTGGTACTCGCGCACGTACGGCGTCTGCAGCCGCGCGGTGACGTTCCAGTCGATGTGGCGCACGTCGTCGCCATATTGGTACTCGCGCAGATCCGCGAGATCGAGCCCGAAGCCGCGGAACAGCGTGCGGTAGTCGCCCTGCAACAGGCCGTCGAGACGGCGCAATACCGTCCACTCCAGCCTGCGGAGGACCGCCTCAGGATTTGCCGGCGGCTGCGGCGACTTTGACATGCGTCTCCAGCGGTTTTGCCGGGGCCCGGACGTGCTGCATGACGCGCTTCACCAGCTCGTCGGGCGACAGGCCCTCGGCGAGCGCTTCGTAAGAGAGCACCAGGCGATGGCGGAACACGTCCGGCACCAGGTCGGTGACGTCCTCCGGCAGCGCATAGTCGCGGCCGCGCAGGAAAGCGAGCGCGCGGGCGCCTTCGATCAGGTTGATCGAGGCGCGCGGGCTCGCGCCATAGGTCAGGTACTTGGCGAGGTTCTTGATGCCGAGGCGCTCCGGATCGCGCGTCGCCGCGGCCAGGCGTACTGCGTACTGCATGAGCGAAGGCTCGACGTAGCCCTTGCGGCATTCGCGCTGCAGGCTGTGCAGCTCGTCGGTGGTGGCGACCGCGCCGGCCTCGGCCAGCACGCCGGTGACGCGCTCGACGATGACGAACTCTTCTTCCTCGGTCGGGTAGTCGACCAGCACTTTCATCATGAAGCGGTCGACCTGCGCTTCCGGCAGCGGATAGGTGCCCTCGGTCTCGATCGGGTTCTGCGTCGCCATCACCAGGAACGGCTCCGGCACGCGGTGCGTCTCGCCGGCGATGGTGACCTGGCGCTCCTGCATCACTTCGAGCAGCGCGCTCTGCACCTTGGCCGGCGCGCGGTTGATCTCGTCGGCGAGCAGCAGATTTGCAAACACGGGACCGAGCGAAGTGGCGAACTCGCCGGTCTTCTGGTTGTAGATGCGCGTGCCGACCAGGTCGGCGGGCACCAGGTCGGGCGTGAACTGGATGCGGCGGAAGGTGCCGCGGATAGTTTGGGCCAGGGTCTTCACCGTCAGCGTCTTGGCGAGGCCCGGCACGCCTTCCACCAGCAGGTGGCCCTGCGCGAGCGTCGCCACCAGCACGCGCTCGAGAAAGTGGTCCTGGCCGACCACCACCTTCTTCACCTCGTAAAGGATTTTCTCCATCAAGGTGGCAACGTTGTTGTCCATGCGCTCTTTCTAGAAGGGAGACAGGCCCACCGCGCCGGCCGCGTTCTCGATCGGCACCGCGAAGCCGATGCCGATGAACACGCGTTGCTCGGTGGGATTGAGCAGCCCGGTGACGATGCCGATCACCTCGCCTTCCGGCGTGACCAGCGGGCCGCCGGAGTTACCCGGGTTCACCGCGGCGTCGAACTGGATCAGGTTGCTGAGGACGCGCTTGCCGTCGGCGTTCTGGTACTCGCGGCCGAGACCCGAGATCACGCCGGCCGACACCGACGGGCCGATGCCGAACGGGAAGCCGACCGCGACCACCGGATCGCCCGGCCGCAGTCCCTGCGTGGAGCGCAGCGTCGCGGCTTCCAGGTCGTCGGGGATGGTCTTGGCCTGCAACACGGCGAGATCGTGCTCCGGCTGCACGCCGGTCACCACCGCGTCGGATTCGGTGCCGTCGTGGAACACCACCTTGAGCGCCTTCGAGCCGTTCACCACGTGCAGGTTGGTGAGGATGATGCCGGTGTCGACGATCACCACACCGGTGCCGCTCTGCACTTCACCGCCCGAGGCGACGTCAGCATCCGGCGCGTCCGGCAGCCCGCGCACATGCACCAGCGAAGGAAGGATGGCCTCGTAAGCATCCGCCACGCTCGGCGGCGCTTCCTGCTTGTCGAGCACCTTCTGCACCACCGCCTCGACCTGCTCGGGCGTCATGCCGGCCGGTGGAACCAGCATCCAGATCCCCATCAGCAGAAACAGCGCTGCGGCCAGACCAGCAGCGATCTTCAGCCGGCGTGCGTTGCGCTGGCGCCAGGGCAATTGCGGTTCTGCGGTTGTGACGGGCTGCGGGGCCTGGGGGACCCGGGACCGTGCTGACCTGCTGTAGACGGCCGCCCTTTTCATAAGTCTCGGGGCAGTATACCGCCCGCTTCTCTAAATGAAGCAAGTAGCTTTGCCGCGACGCGCATCGTGCAATTCGTGACATCCATTGGACGCACCCTCGGAGGCATGGGAAGTCACCGGCATCGGGTGCAATTGCCGCATGGCATCGGTTCGCCCATTCTCACCCGGGGATATTCCCGCGGTGGTGCAACTTTTTTCGCGGGTCTATCCCGACGCGCGGTGGAATTCGCACGGCGAATGCGAGGCTTACTTCCACCACATCTTCTTTGCCAGCCCGTGGACAGACCCGGCGCTGCCGGCCTGGGTGGCGATGGACGGCGCGCGCGCGGCCGGCTTCATCGGCGTAATGCCGCGGCCGATGCGGCTGCGCGGCCGCACGCTTCAGGCGGCCGTGGTCACGCAGCTCATGGTCGAGCAGGACAAGCGCCACGGCATGGTGGCGGCGCAGCTTTTGCGCAAGGCGCTCGCCGGCGCGCAGGACCTGACGATCAGCGACGGCGCGAACGAGACCTCGCGCAAGATGTGGGAAGCTCTCGGCGGGCTCACCTCGACCCTTTACAGCTTGCAGTGGCGCCGCCTGCTGCGCCCGCTGCAATCCACGCTGCAGCGCATCAGGAGCCCGCACGGCCGCGCCGCCGCCCTGCTCGCCACGCCGGTTGCCTACCTCGCCGACGCCTACGCGGCGTACCACCGCTCGATGCGGCGCCCCTCCTCGCTGCGCGAGGAACCGCTGCATGCCGCCACGCTGCTCGACGGCCTGGCGAGCCTGGAGCGGCACTTCGCGCTCAGCCCGCAATACAACATCGAGGCGCTCGAATGGCTGCTCGGCGAGGCGCGCGCCAAGCGCCGTCATGGCGAGCTGCAGTCGCGCGTGCTGCGTGACGGCGGCGGCGCGATCGTCGGCTGGTACCTCTATTACGTGAACGGCGGCACGAGCAAGGTGCTGCAGCTGCACGCGCAGGAAGGCGCGGAGCGCGCGGTGCTCGACCACCTGTTCCAGGATGCGTGGCGGCGCGGCTCGACCGCCATCGAAGGCCGCATGGAGCCGCGCCTCGCGCGCTTCCTCGGCGAGCGGCATTGCCTGTTCCACAGCACCAGCATGTACGCGTTGATTCAGGCGCGCGAGCCGCACACCCTGGCCGCGCTGGCGCGCGGCGACGCGTTCTTCAGCCGCCTGGAAGGCGAATGGTGGATGCGCTTCAGCGAGCCCGGCGACCGCCGGCGCGCGGTCCCCGAGATTCCGCAGGTGCCGTTGAAAGTCATGCGACCCAGCCAGCAGGCCATCGTCCCCTGATGCGAAAAGACGTCCTCACGCTCGACGCCGAAGCCGAGGTCGAGCGCATCACGCAGTCGCTGCGCGCGCAGGTGCTCGGCGAATTCCGCCGCCGCGGCGCGGTGCTCGGCCTGTCCGGCGGCATCGACAGCTCGGTGGTCGCGGCGCTGTGCGTGCGCGCCTTCGGCAAGGACAAGGTGCTCGGCCTGTTCATGCCCGAGCGCGATTCCGCCGATGAATCCCTGACCTTCGGCCGCCAGGTCGCCGACGCGCTCGGCATCGAGGCGATCGTGGAGAACATCGCCCCCGCGCTGCAGGGCCTCGGCTGCTATCGCCGCCAGGACGAGGCGATCCGCACCATCGTTCCCGAGTACGGCCCGGGCTGGAAATGCAAGCTCGTGCTGCCGTCGATCCTCGAAGCGGGCCGGCTCAACGTCACGCGCCTCACGGTGCAGAGTCCGGCCGGCGAGACTTCGACCCTGCGTCTCACGCCCGCCGCTTATCTGCAGATCGTTGCCGCCACCAATTACAAGCAGCGCGTGCGCAAGATGACGGAGTACTACCACGCCGACCGGCTGAATTACGCGGTCGCCGGCACGCCGAACCGCCTCGAGTACGACCAGGGTTTCTTCGTCAAGCAGGGCGACGGCGCGGCCGACGTGAAGCCGATCGCGCATCTCTACAAGACGCAGGTCTATCAGCTGGCCGCGCACCTGGGCATTGCGGAAGAGATCCGCCGCCGGCCGCCCACCACCGACACCTTCTCCCTGCCCCAGACGCAGGAAGAGTTCTACTTCGCGCTGCCCTACGACCGCATGGACCTGTGCCTCTACGCGCTCAACCACGGCATTCCCGCCGCCGAAGTAGCGCCGCTCGTCGCGCTCGAGCCCGCGCAGGTCGAGCGCGTGTTCAAGGACATCGAGGCCAAGCGCCGCGCCACGAAGTACCTTCACGCCCCGCCGCTGCTATGTGCGGCATAGCCGGCATCGTCTCGCTCGGCGCCGCGCCGGCGCCGAGCCGCGAGGCGCTGCTGCGCATGGCGGGCGCGCTCACGCACCGCGGCCCTGACGAGCTCGGCCTCTACCGCGACAGCGCCGCCGGCCTCGCGCATACGCGGCTTTCGATCATCGATCTCGCCAGCGGCCAGCAGCCGATGACCGATGCGCTGCGCACCACGTGGATCGTGTTCAACGGCGAGATCTTCAACTACCTCGAGCTGCGCGCAGAGCTCTCCGCGCTCGGCCACCGTTTCCGCACGCGCAGCGATACCGAAGTGATCCTGCAGGCCTGGCACGCCTGGGGCGAGCGCGCCTTTGCCCGCTTCAACGGCCAGTGGGCGATCGCGCTGTGGGATTCGCTGGCGCGCCGCCTGGTGCTCGCGCGCGACCCGACCGGCATCGCGCCGCTGCATCTCTGCCGGCACGGCGGCCAGCTCTACTTCGCGAGCGAAGTGAAAGCCATCTTCGCCGCCAATCCCGCCATCCCGCGCGCCTTCGACCCGGCCGGCATCGAGCAGACCTTCACCTTCTGGTCGGTGGTGCCGCCGCAGTCCGTGTTCCAGGGCGTCGAGGAGCTGCGCCCGGGCTACGTGCGGACCTACCAGAACGGCTCATATAAGGAAGGGCCTTTCTGGACCCCTTCCTATGGCGGCTTTCGGGGTTCCCTGCAGGAAGCCATCGAACGCGTGCGGAGCGCCGTCGAAGACGCAACCAAATTACGGACCTTGCGATCGGACGTCCCGGTCGGCAGCTACCTGTCCGGCGGACTCGACAGCTCGTACGTCGCCGCCCTGGGCCGTCACTATGCGGGCGAGCGCTTCCACACCTTCTCGTTGCGTTTCGCGGATGCGGAATACGACGAGACCGCCTTCCAGCGGCTGGTCGCGCGACAGCTCCACGCCGAGCACCACGAGGTGGTGGTGACCCGCGCGGACATCGCCGAGGCGCTGCCCGGCGTGGTCTGGCACACCGAGCGGCCGATCCTGCGCACCGCGCCGGCGCCGCTCTACCTGCTGTCGAAGCTGGTGCGCCGCCACGGCATCAAGGTGGTGCTGACCGGCGAAGGCGCCGACGAGATGTTCGGCGGCTACGACCTGTTCCGCGAAGGCAAGGTACGCCGCTTCTGGGGCCGCCAGCCGCAGTCGCACCGTCGCGCGCGCCTCCTCGAGCGGCTCTATCCGTACCTGGCGCGCTCGCCGGTCGCGCAGCAGGCCATGGCGCGCCAGTTCTTCGGCCGCAATCTCGCCGCGCACCGCTCGCCCGGTTTCGCGCACGACACGCGCTGGCACACCACGAGTTCTCTCAAGAGGATCTTGAGCCCGGCCATGCGTAGCGGCCGGGACCCGGTTGCCGAGCTGCTCGCCGACCTGCCGAACGACTTCGCCGGCTGGACGCCGCTCGCGCAGGACCAGTACCTCGAGAAGCGCACGCTGCTCGCCGGCTACCTGCTCTCCTCGCAAGGCGATCGCATGCTGATGGCACATTCGATCGAGGGCCGCTTCCCGTTCCTCGACGCGAACGTGGTGGCGCTGGCCGATTCGCTGCCCGATTCCTACAAGCTGCGCGTGCTCGACGAGAAGCACGTGCTGAAGCGCGCCGCCGCCGATGCCATCCCGGCCGAAATCCTGGCGCGCACCAAGCAGCCCTACCGCGCGCCCGACGCCGCGGCGCTGATCGGCGCCACCTACCTCGACGACCTGCTGTGCGCGCCGGCGCTGCGTGAAGCCGGCGTGTTCGAGCCGCAGCCAGTGCTGCAGCTCCTGCGCAAGTGCCGCGCGCGCCCCGACGCCAACTTCTCCAATGCCGACAACATGGCGCTGACCGGCATCCTGACCACCCAGCTCCTGCACCAGCAGCTGATCGCCAGCCGGCCGCCGATCCGCACCAACCTCCACCTGCGCACCGACGTGGACCTCTGCCAGCTGAAAGAAGCCGCCTGATGCTGCACGACTACCTGAAACCCTCCGACAAGATCGCCCTGGTCTGCGCCGGCCAGCGGCTGAGCTACCGCGAGATCGACGAGCGCTCCAATGCGCTCGCCAACGCTCTGGTGGCGGGCGGCGTCGAGCGCGGCGACCGGGTGATCGTGTTCGCCGACAACACGCTCGAGACGGTGATTTCGTTCTGGGCGGTGCTCAAGGCGAACGCGGTGGTGTCGATCGTCAATCCGCTCACCAAAAGCGACAAGCTCGCGTACCTGCTGAACGATTGCCGGCCGACCGCACTGATCACCGATAAACATCTCGAGCGCGTTTACAGCGCGGCCGCGCAATCCTGCCCTCACCTCCGGCAACTCATCGTCTCCGGCACATCGAGCTGGGACGCGGCCTTGAGCGCCAATCGCTCGAAAGCGCCAACACGCAAAAGCATCGACATCGACCTCGCAGCCATTGTCTACACCTCCGGATCGACCGGCGATCCGAAGGGCGTGATGCTCACGCACCGAAACATGATGGCCGCGTGTGACTCGATATCGAGCTATCTGGAAATTGCCCATGATGAAATCATCCTGGGCGTACTGCCGCTGGCGTTCGACTACGGCCTCTACCAGATGATCATGGCGTTCGCCGCCGGCGCGCGCCTGGTGCTCGAGCGCTCATTCACCTATCCGGCGCAGGTGCTGAAGGTAATGGCCGAGGAGCGCGTGACCGGTTTCCCCGGCGTGCCGACCATCTTCGCGCTGCTCGGCGAGCTCAAGTCGCTGCGCGATTATGACCTCTCCAGCATCCGTTACGTGACCAACACCGCGGCGGCGCTGCCGGCCAAGCACATCAGCATGCTGAAGGACCTGTTTCCCCGCGCGCGTGTCTACTCGATGTACGGCCTCACCGAGTGCAAGCGCTGCACCTACTTGCCGCCGCAGGACTTGGAGCGCAAGCCCGGCAGCGTCGGCATCGCGATCCCGAACACGGAGCTGTGGATCGTCGACGAGAACGGCCAGAAGGTCGGGCCCGGCGTGGTCGGCCAGCTGGTGATCCGCGGCGCGACGGTGATGAAGGGCTACTGGGAGAAGCCGGAAGCGACCGCGAAGAAGCTCAAGCCCGGTCCGCTGCCCGGCGAGATGGTTCTCCACACCGGCGACTACTGCAAGCTCGACGAGGACGGATACCTCTACTTCGTCGGCCGCATGGACGACGTGATCAAGTCGCGCGGCGAGAAAGTCGCGCCGAAGGAAGTCGAGGTGGTGCTGATGAACATCCCCGGCGTGAAGGAGGCGGCGGTGATCGGCGTGCCCGACCCGATCCTCGGCCACGCGGTGAAGGCGTTCGTGGTGCTCGAGCAGGGCAGCGATCTCGGCGAGCGCCAGCTGCAGAAGGAATGCCAGCGCCGGCTGGAGAACTTCATGGTGCCGAAGTACATCGTCTCGGTGCCGTCGCTGCCCAAGACCGACACCGGCAAGATCCGCAAGATCGGACTGCAATGAACGCGCGCTTCATGGGTGTGGACCTGCTGGTCGAGCGCGGTGTGCTCGTTCCGCGCGGCGAGACCGAGCTTCTCGGCACGACTGCACTGGAAATCGTCCCGGAGAAAGCCCGCATCATCGACATGTGCTGCGGGTCGGGAAACCTGGCCTGCGCGATCGCTTCCCGCGCGCCGGGCGCCCGCGTCTGGGCCAGCGACCTGACCGATGCCTGCGTGTCGCTGGCGCGCAGAAACGCCGAATACACCGGCGTGTCGCACCGTGTCACCGTGGTGCAAGGCGACTTGTTCTCCGGACTGCAGCACCTGCACGGCACCATCGACCTGATCGTCTGCAACCCGCCCTATATCTCGCACGCCAAGCTGGCCGGCGAGCGCGCCATGCTGCTCGAGAACGAGCCGCGCGAAGCGTTCGACGGCGGCCCGTACGGCCTGACCATCCACCAGCGCGTGGTGCGCGAGGCGCTGCCGTTCCTCAAGCCGGGCGGCTGGCTGCTGTTCGAGATCGGCGCCGGCCAGGACCGCCAGGTGCGCCTGCTCATCGAGCGCACGCGCGCCTACCAGGAGCTGCGCACGGTGGCCGACGCCGCCGGCGAAGTGCGCGTGGTCGGCGCGCGAAAAATCAACACGAAAGGAAACTGATGACCGTCCAGCAGCAGATCCGCGATTTCGTCACCACCAACTTCTACGTGCCGGACCCGAAGGCGCTCGACGACGCCACCTCGCTGCTCGACCACGGCATCATCGACTCGACCGGCGTGCTGGAGGTGATCATGTTCATCGAGAGCACCTTCGGCGTCACCGTCGAGGACAGCGAGATGCTGCCGGAGAACCTCGACTCGATCGCGCGCATCGCCGCGTTCGTGGCGAAGAAGCAGGTGCCGCTGGCGGCATAGCGCGCGGCACGGCCATTGCTCGCCTCCGGGGAGGAGAGAATCCAATGGCTACTCATACCCTGCATCAGGAAAGGGCTTTCACCGCGCCGCGCTGGCTGATCGTCGGCTTCGTCGCCGGCTTCCTGGCGGTACTCGTCTTCCACCAGGGCGCGGCGGCGGCGCTGCATACGCTGGGCATCACGCCGCGTGCGCCCTATTCCATGGCCGCGACCGCCCCGTTCGGCATTCCGCAGATCTGGTCGATCGCTTTCTGGGGCGGCGTGTGGGGCGTGATCCTTGCCGCCGCGCTTGCGCGTCTGCGCGGCGCCGCGCTGATCGCCGGTGCCACCGTATTCGGCGCGATCTTTCCCACGCTGGTCGCATGGTTCATCGTCGCGCCGCTCAAAGGCCAGCCGATGGCGGCGAACTTCGTACCGGCGGCAATGATGATCGGTCCGATCGTCAACGCCGCCTGGGGACTGGGAACGGGAATCGGCCTCGCGCTGCTCGGCTCCTATGCTGCCCACGCACGACGTTGACTGCCCGATCTGCGGCAAGCGGATCTACACCGCCATTTCGCTGGAGGATGTCATTCCCGCGGATGCGCCCGCCATGCCGAAGGTGCAGACCGACGAGCACGGCGACTTCCTAAGCTGTCCGCATTGCGACGCGCGCGTGGCGATGAAGCGGGTGATTACCAAAGCCGGCGCCGTATTCCGGCCCGCCGGCTCGAACTAGGTCGGCGGCGTGGCGTTCGGCGACTTGGTACGGTCGAGCGCCGGCCACTGCTCGGACGCGCTCGGCAGCGCGCAGTGCTTGCCGGTAATCCGTTCCACGGCGATTTCATACACCGTCACCTCGTCGAGCCGCGGATAGAAGCTCTTCGGCCGACCCGGCACGCCGGTGCCGTACTTGGCGAGGAAAGCATCGAAGAAGCGGCTCTTCGCCGCGCGGTCGTCCTGGATGCGGATCCGCCCGTAGGCGATGGCGCTGCGGTACGCGAGGCCGGAATCGCATTCGAAACGGCCGTAGTCGAAGACCTTCAGCGGCTCGTCCACCTCGAAGCAGGCGCGGGCATCTCGCTCCACGTTCATGCGCAGATGCCCGCGCGCTGCGGCGTTGTGCAGCGTAATGACCTCAGCGGAGAAAACGTGCAGCAGTGGCACGACGTACGGCCAGCCGTCGGCGCCGATCGTGGCCACGCGTCCGCAGTAGGCCTGTGCGATGAGCTCGCGCGCGTTTGCCTCCGGGAACACGCGATCCTGCCGCCGCGCTCGTTCAGTGCCGGCTCTTTCTCCCGCCGTCGGAGGAATCGGGTGTACCCCTTTTCGGCGCGCGAGTTGCCGTCGCCTCGAGCAGCAGGCCCACGACTTGGATGAACACCGGCATCGGCACTTCCTCTTCGCCGGAGATCCAGCGCTCGAGGCTTTCCCCGTCCACGTTCAGCGCGTCGCCCAGCGCGTGCAGGCCGTCGCAAATCTGCACCGCGCGCTTCAGCGCCATGCGGGGAACGTCGGAGTTCTTCAAGCCCGGCGCGCCAGATTCAGCAGCAGGAACACAGGACGGACAGCCAGAGGGGCACCAGCCAGTATGGGACCCGGCCGCCTGCGGTAACAAGAACTTCTGGCGGAGAGAGAGGGATTCGAACCCCCGAGCCCTTGCGGGCTAACGGTTTTCAAGACCGCCGCATTCGACCGCTCTGCCATCTCTCCGGCTTGAAAAACCCTGTTGCGACGGCATTTTAGCTTTCACCAAGGGACTGCCGGTTGCAACTTACCCCCCCTTTGGTAGTCTTAGTAATACTACTAGGTCACCATAAGTAGCTAACGGAGGAACATACAGAGATGCAACCCGAACTGAAACCCGTACGGACGGACGCGCAGGGTAACGAGCAGGGCTTCGGCCGCGGCTCGAGTTACGAGCCGGTCCAGGACGTCGCCTACTCAACCGCGGAGAGCCAGAAGGTCCTCCGCAACACGTACATGCTGCTCGCCCTGACGATGGTGCCGACGGTGATCGGCGCCTTCATCGGCATGGCGACCGCCAGCGTGGTCATGGCCGCGCCGATCGTCAGCTCGCTGGTGATGCTGGCGGTGGTGATCGGCCTGCAGTACGCGATCGCGGCGAAGCGCAACAGCGCCATCGGCGTCGCGCTGCTGCTGCTGATGACCGGCCTGCTCGGCTGGTGGCTGGGACCGATCCTGAACGTGGCGCTATCGATGAAGAACGGCATGGCCCTGGTCGGCTACGCCGCGGTCGGCACCGGCGTGATCTTCTTCGCCATGGGCGCGCTCGCGCAGACCATCAAGCGCGATCTGGGCTTCATGGGCAAGTTCCTGTTCGTCGGCATGATCGCGCTGCTGATCGCGATGGTCGCCAACATGTTCCTGCAGATCCCGGCGCTCGCGCTGACCATCTCGACGCTGGTGATCGTGGTGTTCTCGCTGTTCCTGCTGTACGACCTGCAGCGCATCATCCGCGGCGGCGAGACCAACTACGTGATGGCCACGACCGGCGTCTACATGAGCCTGTTCAACATCTTCGCCAACCTGCTGCACCTGCTGCTCGCCCTGGCGGGAGAGCGCGACTAAGCAAGGCTGGCAGTCTCGACAAAACGGGCGCTTCGGCGCCCGTTTTATTTTGGGCAGGTGCGCAGCTCGTAGATGCCGACCGACTGCAGCTCGTTGCCGCTCGCCGAGCGCTGCACGCCCCAGTCGTAGGCGAAGTACCGGCTGGCGCCGTAGTGCGGGAAATCGCTTCCCGCCACGCGCAACGCCAGCGCTTCCACCGCCTTGCGGTCATCCACGCCGGAAAATGCATACGACTGCGCCGGCGCTACGCCCATCGGCAAGGCGATTTCCCGCGCGTTCGGCAAATAGCCGTGCCCAAAGACGAGCAGCTGCGCCGGCAGGTACGGCGGGTATTGCGCATCGGTGACCACGCTCGAGCCGGCCTTCTCCCGGCACGGATAGAGCACGCGGTACACCCGCAGGCTGGACTTCCCTTCCTTGCGATTGGGCTGCGCCGGCGTCTTCAGCTGCTGCGGCTTCAACACGCCCTCGCAGCCGTTCTTGCTCAGCGCAAACGCACCGATGTCGCCGAACTCGAGCCGCAGCTCGCCGGCCGCTTCGCCCGGCTCGAAGCGGATCTGCACCGCGCCGAGATCCTCGGGCTGCAGCAGGGTGAGCCCGCCGGCCGACAACCACTCCGCCACGCCCTTGCTGCCGTGCATCCACACCAGGCTCTTCGGCGCGTGCGGCGCGCCTTTCGCATCCACCAGCCGGATCACCGGCGACTCGACCGGCCCTTTCGGCCCGAGGTAACGGATTCGGGTCGCGAGCGTCATCACGCCGGCCTGGCACTCGAGCCGGTCGATGGTGATGCGCCAGTTTCTGCCGGACGCGTTCGCGGCCGCGACCTGGGCCGAGGAAATCATCACCACAACGGCAAGAAGCAGTCTCATCGCTCGAACAGCGCGATGCTCTCGACGTGTGCGGTATGCGGGAACATGTTCACCACGCCGGCCTGTACCAGCCGGAAGCCGCGCGTGTTTACCAGGATGCCCGCGTCGCGCGCCAGCGTGGCCGGATCGCACGACACATACACGATGCGCCGCGGCCATGCCTCATTTCCACCTTCCGGTAGTGATTTCACCAGCTCGACCGCTCCCTCGCGCGGCGGATCGATCAGGATTTTCGGGAACGGACCGAATGAACCCAGTGAAGGTTTGAAGAGATTCATTACTTCGAACTGCGCGACCAGCCCGTTCGCCGCGGCGTTCTGCCGCGCGCGCTCCACAAGCTCGCGGCTGCCTTCGAAGCCCACCACCTGCGCGCCGCGCGCTGCCAGCGGCAGAGAGAAGTTGCCGAGGCCGCAGAACAGATCCGCAATGCGCTCGCCCGGCTGCGGATCCACCATGCTCACCGCGTGCGACACCAGGACGCGGTTCATCGCGTGGTTCACCTGCGTGAACTCGGTCGGACGGAACTGGATGCGCACGCCGAATTCCGGCAGCGTGTAGTACAGCTCGCTCTGCGCCGGTTGGAACGGATGCGCGCTGTCAGGGCCGCCCGGCTGCAGCCACACGTGGATTTGGTGTTGATCGGCAAAATCCCGCAGTCGCGCGTGATCCTCGGGCGTGAAGGGCAAGAGATGCCTGAAAACCAGCACCGTGGCATTGTCGGCGACGGCGAGCTCGATCTGCGGCAGGCGCTCCTTGATCGAAAGCCTGCCGATCAACTCGCGCAACGGAACGATCAGCGCGCTGACCGCAGGAGGAAGGACCGGGCATTCACGCATGTCGGCGACGAAGGTCGAGCGCCGCTCGCGGAAGCCGACCATCGCGCCGCGCGACGGAACGTAGCGCACGGACAGGCGCGCGCGGTGGCGGTAGCCCCACTCCGGGCCGTACGTCACCGGCAGCAGGGTCTCGGGCTTCACCTTGCCGATGCGCTCCAGGCAGTCTTCCAGCCAACGCTGCTTGGCCGCCATCTGGGTGCGCTCGTCGGCGTGCTGGGTGGCGCAGCCGCCGCAGCGCCCGAAATGCGGGCAGCGCGGCTCGCGGCGGCCGGCGGAGGATTCGACTACGGAGGTGGCACGTGCCGTATCGAATTTGGATTTGTTCTGAAAAACATGAACTACGACGCGCTCGCCGGGCAGCGCGCCTTCGACGAACACGACTTTGCCTTCCGGATTGCGCCCGACGCCGCGTCCCTCGGAGTCGAGGCCGTCGATGCTGAGGGTCAGTTCTTCCTGCTTCTCAAGCGGATTCAAGCTTTCCAACGGGAGAGAAACTCTTTCCAGTGTGGCTCGGTGCGCTTCTCCAGCGTCGAGCGCAGCGTCGCGCATTCGGCCTCGTACTGCTCCGGCGTGACCAGCCCGCGCACCACCTGGAAGCGCTGGAACAGCAGGAAGGTGTTCACCACGTCGGCTTCGCAGTAGTCGCGGATCGCCTTCAGGTTGCCCTTCTGGTACTCCGGCCACACCTCGGCGCCGCCCACGCCGTGCTTGCCCGGCAGGCTGGCGAGGCGCGCCATGTCGTCGAGCGGCGCGAAGCCGCGCGCGTTGAACATGGCGAGCTGGTCCATCAGGTCGAGATGCCGCGTCTGGTAGCGGTTCGTATAGTTGTTGTAGCGGAACGACTGATCCTCGTCGCCGTTCTCCCAGAACTTGGTGCAGCACACGCCGTGGATCAGCGCGCGGTGGTTGAGCACCGGGATGTCGAAGCCCTTGCCGTTCCACGACACCAGCTGCGGCACGTTGCGCTCGATGGCGTCGAAGAAGCGGTGGATGATGGTCTTCTCGTCGCGCTCGGGCTCGCCGATCGAGAAGATCTTCACGCCCTCCTCGTCGCGCGCCACACACGAAATGACGATCACGCGCTGCAGGTGCGGCGGCAGGAAGTCGTTGCCGGTCTGCACGCGCCGCTTCTGGAAGGCGAGCTCGGCGACGTCGCGGTCCGGCAGGTCCTCGGGCAGCTCGTAAAGCTTGCGGATGCCGGCGACATCGGGAACGGTCTCGATGTCGAAGGCGAGGACGGGAACCATCAGTCCGGGAACACGCCGGTGCTCAGGTAACGGTCGCCGCGATCGCACACGATGGTGACGATCACCGCGTTCTTCAGCTCCTTCGACAGCCGCAGCGCGACGTGCATCGCGCCGCCGCTCGAGATGCCGGCGAAGATGCCCTCTTCGCGCGCCATGCGGCGCGTCATCTCCTCGGCTTCGGCCTGCGACACCGACTCGGTGCGGTCGACGCGCGCCTTGTCGAAGATCTTCGGCAGGTAGGCCTGCGGCCATTTGCGGATGCCGGGAATCTGCGAGCCCTCGGCGGGCTGGCAGCCGACGATCTGGATCTTCGGGTTCTTTTCCTTGAGGAAGCGCGAGCAGCCCATGATCGTGCCGGTGGTGCCCATGCTCGAGACGAAGTGGGTGATTTTGCCTTCGGTGTCGCGCCAGATCTCCGGCCCGGTGGTCTCGTAGTGCACCAGCGGGTTGTCCGGGTTGGCGAACTGGTCGAGCATCACGCCCTTCTTCTCGCGCACCATGCGGTCGGCGAGATCGCGTGCCCCTTCCATGCCACCGGACTGCGGCGTAAGGATGAGCTCGGCGCCGAACGCGCGCATGGTCTGGCGCCGCTCGACGGAAAGGTGCTCCGGCATGATGAGGATCATGCGGTAGCCGCGGATCGCCGCCGCCATGGCGAGCGCGATGCCGGTGTTGCCGGAGGTCGGCTCGATCAGCACGTCGCCCGGCTTGATGGCGCCGCGCTTCTCGGCGTGGCTGATCATCGACATCGCCGGGCGGTCCTTCACCGAGCCGGCGGGGTTGTTGCCCTCCAGCTTGGCCAGAACGATATTTTTCTCGGCACCGTCGAGGCGCTGGATGCGCACCAGCGGCGTGTTGCCGATGAAGTCTTCGATGGTCTTTTTCATTTCTTGCGCAGCTCGCTCACGTAGGCGGCGACGCCCTGCTCCACCGAACGGAAGCGCGCGTTGTAGCCGGCGGCGCGCAGGCGGCTCAGGTCGGCCTCGGTATAGCTCTGGTACTTGTCCATCAGTCCGGCCGGGAACGGCACGTACTCGATCAGCCCCTTCTCGGTCATTTCCTTCGCCGACAGCCGCGTGCCCTGCACCGCGTTGATCACCCCGGCGGCGAGCTCGTTGAAGGTCTGCGCGCGGCCGGTGCCGCAGTTGAACACGCCCGACACCGAGCGATGTTCGAGGAACCAGAGATTCACGTCTACCACGTCGTCCACGTACACGAAATCGCGCTTCTGCTCGCCGTTGCCATAGCCGCCCGAACCCACGAACAGCTTCACCTTGCCGCTCGAAAGAAGCTGATGGTAGGCGTGGAACGCGACCGAAGCCATGCGTCCTTTATGCGTCTCGTTCGGGCCGTAGACGTTGAAGTAGCGGAAGCCGGCGATCTGCGCGCGCGAGCCCGGCAGGCGCTGGCGCACGAACTGGTCGAACAGGAACTTCGAATAACCGTAGACGTTGAGCGGTTTCTCGCAGCGCCGCTCCTCGCGGAATTCAGGGCCCGCGCCGTAGACCGAAGCGGACGAGGCGTAGATCAGCGCGATCGCCTCGTCCTGGCACCACTCGAGCAGGCGCTTCGAGTACTCATAGTTGTTCTCCATCATGTAGCGGCCGTTGCTCTCCATGGTGTCGGAGCACGCGCCCTGGTGGAACACCGCCTCGACCGCGCCTTCGAAGCGGTCGAGATCGGCGATGAAGTCGGCCTGGTCGATGTAGTCGGCGATCTCGCAGCCGGCCAGGTTGCTGAATTTGTCCGAGTGCTGGAGGTTGTCGACCGCGATGATCTCGGTGACGCCGCGGCGATTCAGCCCTTCGACCAGCTTCGAGCCGATGAACCCTGCGGCGCCGGTGACGACGGTGTAGGTCATTTCGAGAACAGCTCCGCGTGCGTCGCGGCGGCGGTGCCGAGCTTTCCGACCACGATGCCGGCGGCGCGGTTGGCGATGCGCATCGCCTGCTCGACGCCGGCGCCCGCCGCCAGCATCACCGCGAGCGTGGCGATCACGGTGTCGCCCGCGCCGGTGACGTCCATGACTTCGCGTTTTTCCGCTTTTATGCTGGTCGTCTTGTTTTTCTGGAACAAAGTCATTCCATCCTCGCCGCGGGTCATGAGCAAGGCATCGAGTCCAAGCTTGGCCAGCAGCGCCTGCGCGCGGCTCTTCAGATCCTTCTCGTCCTTCCAGGTACCGACCACCTCGCGCAGCTCCGCGGTATTGGGCGTGATGATGCTCGCGCCCTTGTAGCGGCTGTAATCGTCGCCTTTCGGGTCGATCAGCACGAATTTTTTCGCGCGTCGCGCGCTGCGGATCATCTCGGTGATGTGCGCGAGGCCGCCCTTGCCGTAGTCGGACAGGATGACCGCGCCGCATTCCGGCAGCGCGCGCTTGAACTCCTCGAGCTTGGATGCCAGCACCTCGCGCGACGGCGGGCGCTCGAAGTCGATGCGCAGCAGCTGCTGGCGCCGGCCGATCACGCGCAGCTTGGTGGTGGTGCTCAGGCCGCGGTCGCGGTGCAGGCCGGCTTCGACGCCTTTCTTGCGCAGCAGCTTCTCCAGCGCGCGGCCGGGCTCGTCCGCGCCGACCACCGACAGCAGCCGGGTGCGCGCGCCGAGCTCCTTGCAGTTCCACGCCACGTTGGCCGCGCCGCCGAGCCGTTCGTCCTCGTTCTTGATCAGCACCACAGGCACCGGCGCCTCGGGCGAGATGCGCGACACGTCGCCGAACCAATAGCGGTCCAGCATCACGTCGCCCACCACCAGCACCCGGGCCGAGGACGTGTCGAGGCGTTTTTCCACTAGGTGCGTCTGCCGATCGGGAAGTATTCGATGCCGGCGTCCTTGAGCACCACCGGATCGTAGAGGTTACGCCCGTCGAAGATCGCCGGGGTGCGCAGCTTCTGCTTCACCTCGGCGAAGTCGGGGCTGCGGAATTCCTGCCATTCGGTGACCACCGCGAGGACGTCGGCGCCGTCGAGCGCCGCCATGGCTTCGTCGACGACCTGCACGTTCTTTTCCTTCTGGTACAGCTTCTTCGCCTCGGCGCCGGCCGCCGGGTCGTAGGCGCGCACCTTCGCGCCGGCGGCGGTCAGGTCGGCGATCAGCGTGCGGCTGGACGCCTCGCGCATGTCGTCGGTGTTGGCCTTGAAGGCGAGGCCCCAGAGGGCGATGCACTTGCCGTTCAGGTTGCCGAGGCGCTGCTTGATCTTGGCGCCCAGCACGTGCTTCTGCGCTTCGTTCACCTCTTCCACCGCGTCCAGCACGCGCAGCGGCTTGCCGGCCTCGGCGGCGCTGCGCTGCAGGGCTTTCACGTCCTTCGGGAAGCACGAGCCGCCGAAGCCGGCGCCGGCGTAGAGAAAGTGGTGGCCGATGCGCGGATCGGCGCCGATGCCGCGGCGCACTTCCTCGATGTCGGCGCCGATTGCCTCGGCCAGATTGGCGATCTCGTTCATGAACGAGATGCGCGTGGCGAGCATCGCGTTGGCGGCGTACTTGGTGAGCTCCGCCGACCGCACGCTCATCACGATCAGGCGCTCGCGGTTGCGCTGGAACGGCGCGTAGAGCTGGCGCAGCAGCCCGATGGCGCGGCCGTCCTCGGCGCCGACGATGATGCGGTCCGGATGCATGAAGTCCTCGACCGCCGCGCCTTCCTTGAGGAACTCGGGGTTCGACACCACCGAGAACTCGACCGAAGTCTCTTTCTTCAGCGCCTCGCGCACCTTGTCGGCGGTGCCGACCGGCACGGTGGACTTGGTCGCGACCACCTTGTACTCGCGCATGTGTCTTCCGATGTTGCGCGCCGCGGCGAGCACATGCTGCAGGTCGGCCGAGCCGTCCTCGCCCGGCGGCGTGCCGACCGCGATGACCTGCAGCACGCCGTGCGCGACGCTCGCCGCCACGTCGGTGGAGAACCTGAGCCGCCCGGCTTCGCGGTTGCGGCGCACCACCGGTTCCAGGCCGGGCTCGAAGATCGGGATCTCGCCACGATTCAGGCGCTGGATCTTGCTTTCATCCACATCCAGGCAAAAAACATTGTTGCCGGCGTCGGCGAGACATGCGCCGGTGACGAGACCGACATAGCCGGTGCCGATGACGGTGATTTTCATGGGGTCAGGTCGAATTCCTCAGTGCGGCGCGGCGGATAGGTTTCCCAGCCGCCGCACGCCGGGCATTGCCAGTGGAACTGCCGCGCCTTGAAGCCGCACGACTCGCAACGATAGCGCGCCAGGCGGCGCGTATGGCCGTGCACCAGGTTGCGCACCAGCTCCAGGTCGCGGCGCTTGTCGGGCGAGCCGGCCGCGATGATCTGCGCCTCGAGCAGCCGGTCGAGGCCGAGGAGCGTCGGGTTGCGCTTCAGCTCGTCGCGCACGATCTCGTAGGCCTGCTCCGCGCCCTTCACTTCGAGGGTCTGCTGGAACACGGTGTCGAGCAGGTCGAGCGACGGATAGCGCTCCAGGTAGCCCGCCAGCAGGCGCAGGCCTTCTTCGGCGCGCCCGGCGTCGCGGTAGGCCTCGACCAGGCGCTGCGCCACCAGCGCGAGGTAGGCCGGGTTCTGCGACTCGACGCGCATCCAGTGCTCGATGGCGCGCTCGACGTTACCGGAATTTTTTTCGATGTCGCCCCACAACAGGCTGGCGCGCACGCATTTTCGATTTGCTTCCAGCGCGGCATCGAGATGGCGGCGCGCGGCGTCGGGCCGCGACTGCGCGGACTCCGACTGCGCCAGCTCGCACAGGTATTGCGCGAGCGCCCGCGGGTCGGTTTCCACCTGCTTGGTCATCTCGATGGCGCGCGGCCAGTCCTTCTCCTGCTCGTAGATCTCGAGCAGGTGCCGGCGCGCGATCATGCCCTGGGAGGTGCTTTGCAATCTTGTGAACACCTCTTCAGCGCGGTCGAGGATGCCGGCTTTCAGGTAATCCTGGCCGAGCTCGACCTGCGCCTGCAGCTTCTGCTCCCCGCCGAGGTCGGCCCGGTCGAGCAGGTTCTGGTGCATGCGGATCGCGCGGTCGTACTCGCCGCGCCGGCGGAACAGGCTGCCGAGCGCGAAGTGCAGGTCGATGGTCTCGGGATCGACCTTCACCACCTCGATGAACGCCTCGATCGCCTTGTCGGGCTGCTCGTTGAGCAGGAAGTTCAAGCCCTTGAAGTACGAGCGCGGCAGGGCGCGCGACTCCGAGACGATCTGCTTGATGTCGATGCGCGCCGCGATCCAGCCCAGGGCGAAGAACAGCGGGAAACCGAGCAGCCACCAGTATTCGAACTCCATGGCTAGATCGGCGGAGGAATGGACGCCGCGGGCCGCGGTTCCATTGATTTTCTGAGAGAAGAAATTTCCCGGCGCTGCCGCAGCACGGTACCGAGCAGCGCGAGGATGCCGAACAGCGCGCCGAGCGCGAAGAAGCCGAACAAGGCGAGCACCAGCGGGGCCTGCAGGGCGAGGTCGAAGTAGAAGCGCAGCGTGACCGGCTCGACGTTCTTGGCCGCGAAGCCCACCAGCAGGAGGAACACCAGCACGCGGATCGTCCACGTGACGATTCGCATCGCGCCGCGGCCCTACCCTACCGCGCCGGCTGGGTGGCGCGCTCCTGCGGAGCGACCGAGGCGGAGGCCTGCGCCTGATCGACGCGCTCGCGCAGCTCCTTGCCGGCCTTGAAGTGCGGCACGTACTTCTCCGGCACCTGCACCTTCTCGCCGGATTTCGGATTGCGGCCGGTGCGCGGCGGGCGGTAATTCAGCCCGAAGCTGCCGAAGCCGCGAATCTCGATGCGATGGCCGCTGAGCAGGCTCTGCGTCATCGCGTCGAGGATCATCTTGACCGCGTATTCGGCGTCCTTCGCCACCAGCTGCGGGTAGCGCTGGGCGAGGCGCGCGATCAGTTCCGACTTCGTCATGGCGACCCTTCCCCCCTGTTCTCAGGTTTACTGCTGCGGGTTGTTGTCCTTCTTGTCCAGCTTGGCCCGGAGCAGCGCGCCGAGGTTGGTGGCGCCGGCACTGGCCGCCGCGTTCTCGGTCCTCAACTGTTTCATCGCCTCGGTCTCTTCCGACATATCCTTGGCCTTGACCGACAGGTTGATCGAGCGGTTCTTGCGATCGACGTTGATGATCATCGCCTGCACGCTGTCACCTTCCTTCAGGTGCTTGGTCAGATCGTCGATGCGGTCGCGCGCGAACTCGGAGGCACGCAGGTAGCCCTCGGCGCCGCCGATGTCGACCACCGCGCCCTTGGCGTCGACCGACTTGACCGTGCCGGTGACCACGCTGTTCTTCTCGTGGCCGGCGATGAAGTTGGTGAACGGGTCGCCTTCGAGCTGCTTGACGCCGAGCGAGATGCGCTCGCGCTCGATGTCGATCGACAGCACCACCGCCTCGACTTCCTCGCCCTTCTTGAAGTTCTTCACCGCCTCTTCGCCGGCCGCCGACCACGACAGGTCGGACAGGTGCACCAGGCCGTCGATGCCGCCCGGCAGGCCGACGAACACGCCGAAGTCGGTGATCGACTTGATCTGGCCCTTCACCTTGTCGCCCTTCTTGTACTCGCGGGCGAAATCTTCCCAGGGGTTCGGCATGCACTGCTTCATGCCGAGCGAGATGCGGCGGCGCTCTTCGTCGATCTCGAGGATCATCACCTCGACCTCGTCGCCGACCTGCACCACCTTGGAGGGATGCACGTTCTTGTTGGTCCAGTCCATCTCGGACACGTGCACCAGACCCTCGATGCCGGACTCGACTTCGACGAACGCGCCGTAGTCGGTCAGGTTGGTGACTTTGCCGAACAGGCGCGTGCCCTGCGGATAGCGGCGCGCGATGCCGACCCAGGGGTCCTCGCCGAGCTGCTTGAGGCCCAGCGAGACGCGGTTCTTCTCGGAATCGAACTTGAGGACCTTGGCGGTCACTTCGTCGCCGACGTTCAGCACTTCGGACGGATGCTTCACGCGCCGCCAGGCCAGGTCGGTGATGTGCAGCAGGCCGTCGATGCCGCCCAGGTCCACGAACGCGCCGTAGTCGGTGATGTTCTTGACGATGCCCTTGACCGTGGCACCTTCCTGCAGCGAGGCGAGCAGCTGCTCGCGCTCGGCACCCGCGGTCTCCTCGAGCACCGCGCGGCGCGACACGACCACGTTGTTGCGCTTGCGGTCGAGCTTGATGACCTTGAACTCCATCTCCTTGCCTTCGTACGGCGTGGTGTCCTTCACCGGCCGCAGATCGACGAGCGAGCCCGGCAGGAACGCGCGGATGCCCTTCGCCATCACCGTCAGGCCGCCCTTCACCTTGCCGGTGATCACGCCCTTGATCTTCTCGCCGGTCTCGAGCGCCTTCTCGAGCTCGAGCCACGCCGCCATGCGCTTCGCCTTGTCGCGCGACAGGCGCGTCGAGCCGTAGCCGTCTTCCAGCGCTTCGATCGACACGCTGACGAAGTCGCCGACCTTGACGTCCACCTGGCCGGCATCGCTGCGGAATTCTTCGATCGCGATGGTGCTTTCCGACTTCAGCCCCGCGTTCACCACCACGAAGTTGTCGTCGATGCTGACCACCTCGGCGGTGATCACTTCCCCGATCCGCATCTCCTTGCGGTTCAGGCTTTCTTCAAAGAGGGCGGCAAACGACTCGCCGGCAGGAGATTTCGCGGACTGCGGGGAAACACTAGCCATGTGATGAAAAAACCTTTTCAAACCGGAGGCTTGCGCCCACGGGGTTCGTTGTAGACACAGACGGGCTTCAGGCCCGTCCACCAACAGCTCTGTCTCGCCAGAGCTGCAAAATCCGGTCTGCCACTTCCTCGATTGAAAGTGCCGAAGAATCGAGCACTTGCGAATCGGATGCGGGTACCAGAGGCGCCACTTTGCGGTTCGCGTCGCGCGCATCGCGCTCCGCCAGGTCCCGCGAAAGGGCGCCCAGATTAGCAGCGATTCCTTTTTCTATCAACTGCTTATACCTGCGTTGGGCGCGGATTTCGGGACGCGCTGTCAAGAAGATTTTGAGCGTCGCGTCGGGGAACACCACGGTCGCCATGTCGCGCCCGTCGGCTACCAGGCCGGGGGGTTGCCGGAAGGCCCGCTGGCGCCGCAAGAGCGCCTGCCGGACCGCCGGCATCGGCGCGATTTCGGACGCCCGGTTGCCCACCACCTCCTGGCGTATGTGCGAGCTAACGTCTTGGTCTTCAATGACAATTTCGTCTTCCTGGAACACCACGTCGATGTGCTCGGCGGCATCCGCGATCGCCGCCTCCTCGGTCAGCCCCTCTCGCAACGCGATCAGGGCAATCAGCCGGTAAAGGGCGCCGCTCTCGAGGTAGTGGAAGCCGAGGGCCCTGGCGACCTTTTTGGCGATCGTCCCCTTGCCGGACGCGGATGGGCCGTCGATGGCGATCACCGGGACGGTCACGACAGGATTTCTTTCAGGACCTCGAAGTACGTCGGAAAGGTCTTGGCCACGCACCTCGGGTCGTTGATGCGCGCCGGCACGCCGCCGAGCGCGACCAGCGAGAAGCTCATCGCCATGCGGTGGTCGTCATAGGTGTCCACCGACACTCCAGACCTGATCGACGATGGTGGTGCGATTTTCAGAAAATCAGCTCCCTCCTCGACCTGGGCGCCGAACTTGCGCAACTCCGTTGCCATCGCGGCGAGCCGATCGGTTTCCTTCACCCGCCAGCTCGCCACGTTGCGGATCACGCTTGGCCCGTCGGCGAACAAGGCCAGCACCGCCGCGGTCATCGCCGCGTCCGGGATGTGATTGAGGTCGGCGTCGATCCGTTTGAGCTTTTGCCCTGCGGACGCTTCCAGCCAGTCTGCGCCGCTCGAAATCTTCGCGCCCATGCGCTCCAGCACCTCGGTGAAGCGCACGTCGCCCTGAATGGAGTTGCGTCCCACGCCTTCCACCCGCACCGGCCCGCCGCCGATCGCGCCGGCGGCGAGAAAGTAGGAGGCCGAGGAGGCATCGCCTTCGACATAAGCCTCGCCGGGAGATGCGTAGGTGCCCGCCGGGACATCGAAGTAGCGCCAACCCGTGCGCTTCACCTCGATGCCAAACTGCTTCATGACGTTCAGCGTGATTTCTACGTACGGCTTCGAGATCAGCTCGCCCTGCACTTCGATGCGCGCCGGCTTGCCCGAGAGCGGCAGCGCCATCAGCAATGCGGTCAGGTACTGCGAGGACACGTCGCCCCGCACTTTCACATGCTCGGTGTTCAGCTTGCCCGGGCGGACCGCGAGCGGCGGATAGCCTTCCTTGCCGCTGTAGTCGATGCGCGCGCCGATGGCGCGCAAGGCATCCACCAGGTCGCCGATCGGCCGCTCGTGCATGCGCGGCACGCCGGACAGGCGGTATTCACCGCCGGAGAACGCCAGCGCCGCGGTGAGCGGACGAAACGCCGTGCCGGCGTTGCCCAGGAACAGGTCGGCTTGCTTGATCGGGAATCGGCCACCTACGCCTTTCAGAGAATTCCCGTTGAAGGAAACGCCCAGCTTGCGCAGCGCTTCTCTCATCACGCGCGTGTCATCCGCGTCGAGCAGCCCCAGAACTTCGGTCTCGCCCTTGGCCAGCGCGGCGAGCAGGAGTACGCGGTTGGAGATGCTCTTCGAGCCCGGCAGCCGCACCGTCCCGGCGGCGCGCCGCGCCGGCTTCAGCTCGAGCGAATCCACTTGTTGCGCGCGTCCCGCGCCGTTGTGAACAGCTTCTCGAGCCCGGCGCCGTCGCCCTTCTGGATCAGCTTGCGGATCGAGCCGAGCTCGTTGGCGTACGACTTGAGCTGCTGCAGGAGCTGGTCGCGGTTGGCGACGCAGATGTCGCGCCACATTTCGGGGTGGCTCGAGGCGATGCGCGTGAAGTCGCGGAACCCGCCGGCGGCGATCGAGAACAGCTGCTCGGAGTTGTTGCGCTTCGCGACGTTGTGCACCAGCGCGTAGGCGAGCAGGTGCGGCAGGTGGCTCACGGTGGCGAGGACGGCGTCGTGCTCGTCCGGGTCCATGCGCGAGACGCGCGCACCGCAGGCGCTCCAGGCCGCTTCGACTTTCGAAATACTTTCTTTGGAATTTTCCCTGAGCGGCGTGAGCAAGACGCGCTTGTCGCGAAACAGCTCCGCGCTCGCAGCGGCCGCGCCGCTCTTTTCGGCGCCGGCGATCGGATGGGCCGGAACGAAGCGCCCGATTCCCTTGCCGAGCGCCTTGCGCGCCGCGGCGATGACGTCGCGCTTGGTGCTGCCGCCGTCGGTAATCAGCGCCTTCGACTCCTTGAGCGCGCCGAAGATGGCGGGAAACTGCGCGACCGGCGCGGCGATCAGCACGAGGTCGGCATCGCGCGCGGCGCTGGCCGGATCGGCCGCAACCGAGTCGATGATGCCGCGCTCGCGCGCTATGTCGAGGTTGGCCTTGTTGCGGCCGACGCCGACGACCTGCGAAACCGCCTTCGCCTGCTTGAGCGCGAGGGCGAAGGAACCGCCGATCAGCCCTACGCCGATAACGGCAAGCTTCATTCCTTCAGGCTTGCCGAGAGCGCGTTCAGGAACCGTTCGTTCTCTTGCGCGGTGCCGATCGTGACGCGCAGGTGCTCGGGCAGCTGGTAGCCGCCGCCGACCGGACGCACGATCACGCCGCGGCGCAGGAGGCGCTTGTAGATGTCGCCCGCTTTTCCGACCTTGATGGTCAGGAAATTTCCATACGACGGGATGTAGTCCAGGCCCAGCTTGCGCGCGCCCTCCTCGAGATTGCGCAGGCCCTGCAGGTTCTCGGCGTAGCTGCGCGCCACGAATTCCATGTCGTCGAGCGCGGCGGTCGCGGCGCTGAGCGCGATGCTATTGACGTTGAACGGCTGGCGCACGCGGTTCATCACGTCGGCGACCGAAGTGTGGGCGAGCGCGTAGCCGACGCGCAGGCCGGCGAGGCCGTACGCTTTCGAGAAGGTGCGCGTGATCACCAGGTTCGGATGGCGCTTGAGCAGCTTCACCGTGTCGCCGCGCAGCTCGGGCGGCAGGTATTCGTTGTAGGCCTCGTCGAGCACCACCAGCACGCGCTCCGGCACGCGGCGCAGGAACGCTTCGATTTCCTCGAAGCGCGCGAACGTGCCGGTCGGGTTGTTCGGGTTGGCGAGCCACGCCACGTAGGTCTCGTCGTCGATCGCCTTCGCCATCGCTTCGAGGTCGTGGCCGTAGTTCTTGGCCGGCACCACGATCGAGCGCGCGCCGCGCGCCTGCGTGGCGAGCGGATAGACCGCGAAGCAGTGCTGCGAGAACAGCGCGGCGCGGCCCGGTCCGAGGAAGGCGAGCGCCATCAGCTCGAGCACGTCGTTCGAACCGTTGCCGAGCACGATCGACCCCATGTCGACGTGATAACGCTTGGCGAGCGCCTGCTTGAGCTCGAAGCCGTTGCCGTCCGGATAGCGCGCGATATCGCCGAGCGCCGCGTCGATCGCGGCGCGCGTGCGCGGGCCGATGCCGCGCGGATTCTCGTTGGAGGCCAGCTTGATGATGCTGCGCTCCTCGAGGCCCAGCTCGCGCGCCAGCTCCGAGATCGGCTTGCCGGGCTGGTAGGGCGCGATCGAGCGCACGTAGGAAGGCGACAGGTCGCAGAGATCCATCAACATTAGTGTGCTGCCGGGTATGAGCCCAGCACCTTGAGATAGGGAGAGAGGCGTTTCAGGTCGGCGATCGCCTTGGCTACCGGTTCGTCGTTCTGGTGGCCTTCGACGTCGATGAAGAAAAGGTATTCCCAAAGGGATGCGCGTGTGCGCGCCGGACGCGACTCGATGCGCGTCATGCTGACGCGGTACTGCGCGAGCGGCGTGAGCAGCGCGTGCACCGCGCCGGGCTTGTTCTCGGCCGACATGACGAGCGAAGTGCGGTCCTTGCCGGTCGGCGCCGGATCGAGGTTGCCGAGCACCAGGAAGCGCGTGGTGTTGTTCGGGTCGTCCTCGATGCCCTTGGCGAGCACCTTGAGGCCGTAGCGCTCGGCTGCGGCTTCGCCGGCGACCGCGCCGCAGCCGGCTTCTTCCGAGGCGCGCTTCGCCGCTTCGGCGTTCGACACCAGCGGCACCCGCTCGGCGCGCGGCAGGTGCTGCGACAGCCAGCCGTTGCACTGCGCGAGCGACTGCGCGTGCGAGTAGATCTTCTTGATCGACGCCAGGTCGTCGCTGCGGCACAGCAGGTTCTGCTGCACACGCAGCTCGACCTCGCCGCAAATGCGCAGCGGCGTGGTGATCAGCAGGTCGAGCGTGCGCCCCACCGCGCCCTCGGTGGAGTTCTCCACCGGCACCACGGTGAACTGCGCATTGCCGGACTCGGCGCGCTTGAACGCATCGTCCACCGACGGGGAAGCCACGCCTTCGACCGCGCGGCCGAAGTGCTTGCGCACCGCCTGCTCGCTGAACGTGCCCTCGGGCCCGAGGTAGGAGACCTTGATTGACTGCTCGAGCGCACGGCAGGCGGAAATGATCTCGCGGAATACCGCAATGAGCCGTTCACCCGATAAGGACCCAGGCTTTGCGCCGATGCGCCGCAGAATTTCGGCTTCCCGTTCCGGCCGGTAAGCCGGCGCAGCGCCCTTCAAATGGCCGATGTTCTGCGCTAGGCCGGCACGGCGCTGGATGAGCGAGGCGAGCTCGTCGTCCAGGGCGTCGATTTCCTTGCGCAGCTTCTCGATGTCAGACATCAGCCGGAAGATAGCGTACCGCGAGGACTCCGTTGAGTCCCGCCAGCTCCTTGAGCGCCTCGGCCGGCGCCGGAGTGTCGACATCGACGATGGTGTACGCCATCTCTCCCTTGGATTTGTTCAGCATGTTATGGATGTTGATCTTGCGGCGGCCGAGCGCGTGGGAAATGCTGCCCAGCATGTCGGGCACGTTGGCGTTGGCGATCGCCAGCCGGTAGGGCGACTCGCGCGACATCTGGGCGTCGGGGAAGTTGACCGCGTTCTGCAGGTTGCCGTTTTCCAGGTAGTCGCGCAGCTGGTCGACCACCATCACCGCCGAGTTGTCCTCGGCTTCGCCGGTCGAGGCGCCGAGGTGCGGCAGCGCGATCACGCCCGGGTGGCCGATCAGCGCGGCGCTCGGGAAATCGGTCACGTACCACTTGAGGCGGCCGCTCTCGAGGCCCTTCTTCACCGCGTCCTCGCCCACCACCGCTTCGCGCGAGAAGTTGAGCAGCACCGCGCCCGAGCGCATGTGGTCGACGTTCTTTGCGTTGATCAGGTGCTTGGTCTTCTCCACCAGCGGCACGTGCAGGCTGACGAAGTGGCTCGACTTGAGCACCTCATCGACCGAGGTGGCGCGCTTCACCTGCGACGGCAGGCTCCACGCCGCCTCGACCGTGATGTGCGGGTCGAAGCCGAGCACGTTCATGCCGAGGCGGATTGCCGAATCGGCGACCAGGCTGCCGACCTTGCCCAGGCCGACGATGCCGAGCGTATGGCCGGGCAACTCGAAGCCGGCGAACTGCTTCTTGCCGTCCTCAACTCGCTTGTCCAGGTTCTCAGCACCCAGCTGCTTCACGAATTCCAGCGCCGGCCCGAGATTGCGCGCCGCCATCAGCATCCCCGCCAGCACCAGCTCCTTGACCGCGTTGGCGTTCGCGCCCGGCGCGTTGAACACCGGCACGCCGCGCTTGGAGAGCGCCGCGACCGGAATGTTGTTGGTACCGGCGCCGGCACGGCCCACGGCGCGCAGCGACGGACCGAACTCATACTTATGGAGATCCTGCGAGCGAACCAGGATCGCCGCGGGGTCGTCGGATTCCTTGACCACCGAATAGCTCTCGGCAGGAAACCGCTTCAGGCCGACCTGCGCGATCTGGTTGATCACCAGCACTTCGCACTTCTTCTTAGCCATGCTTCTTTTCGAATTCGCGCAGGTAGTCGACCAAGGCCCTGACGCCCTCGATCGGCATCGCGTTGTAGATCGAGGCGCGCATGCCGCCCACAGAGCGGTGGCCCTTGAGCTGCACCATGCCGCGCTCGACCGCGCCTTTGAGGAACGGCTCATCGAGCTTGGCGTCCTTGAGCGTGAACGGGATGTTCATGCGCGAGCGGTCTTCCTTCGCCACCGGGTTGTGGAAGAACTGGCTCTGGTCGAGATAGTCGTACAGGAGCTTCGCTTTCTCGATGTTGATCTTCTCCACCGCCGCCAGGCCGCCGAGCTGCTTCAGCCACTTGAACACCAGGCCGGCGATGTACATCGAGTAGCTGGCCGGCGTGTTGAGCATCGAGTCGGCGTCGGCCTGCAGCTTGTAGTCCATCACCGTCGGCGTGCCCTTCTCGGTCTTGCCGATCAGGTCTTCGCGCACGATCACGAACGTCAGGCCCGCGGGGCCGGCGTTTTTCTGCGCGCCGGCGTAGATCAGGCCGAACCTGGAAACGTCGACCGGGCGCGAGAGGAAGTGCGACGACGCATCCGCCACTAGGGGTACTTCGGTTTTCGGTGTTTGATGAAATTCAACCCCACCGATGGTCTCGTTCGAGCAGTAGTGGACGTAGGCGGCGTCCTTCCGCACGTTCCACTGCTTCGGTGCATAGGTGAAATTCCGGTCTTCCGAAGTCGCGGCGATGCCGACGTCGCAGTAGACCTTCGCTTCCTTGACCGCTTTCTTCGACCATTCGCCGGTGACCACGTAGTCGGCCTTGCCCTTGCCGCGCAGCAGGTTCATCGGCACTTGCGCGAACTGCAGCGTGGCGCCGCCCTGCAGGAACAGCACCCGGTAGCCGGACGGGATCGCGAGCAGCTCGCGCAGGTCCTTCTCGGCTTCCGCGGCGATGCCCATGAACTCCTTGCCGCGGTGGCTCATCTCCATCACCGACATGCCGGTGCCGCGCCAGTCGAGCATCTCGTCGCCGGCGCGAGCGAGGACCTCCGCGGGGAGCATCGCGGGCCCCGCGGAGAAGTTGAAGATGCGGGACATCAGTGGACGGTGGGTGGCGGAGTGCCCGAGGGGTCGGGAGGCGGCGGCAGGTCGGAGTGGCCTTCGCTATGGCCGTCACCATTACCACCGTTCCCGTTGCCGTTGCCACCGTTGCCGTTGCCGAGATCGCGCTCTTCGATGCGCTCCAGGCCGGCGAGCTTCTCGCCCTGGTCGAGCGAGATCAGCGTTACGCCCTTTCCAGCACATTGGGATCCTAAGCTTAGAATTCCACGTGGACAAGTTGTCGCG
>JADMIO010819979.1_pt1 | contig 36413 bp, 37 predicted proteins | sample 8958161 | NCBI WGS metagenome assembly JADMIO01 (sample SAMN16585339, study PRJNA669376) | soil metagenome | isolation source: Crop rotation soil | place: USA: Cullars Rotation, Alabama | collected 2011
CTTTCCCGCCAGTCCTTGACGACGACCGGTACCTCGTCATCGAAAGGCTCGCTCTCATCGCCGGTGACGATCAGCAGGCCGGCAAGGCCGCGCCCAACCTGGTCCGCCTCATTGCAGTGCGGATGGAAGAAGAATGTGCCGGCATCCGGCGGCGTGAATTCATAGAGGAAGCTGTCGCCGCGATAGACCGGCTTCTGCGTGATGAACGGCACCCCGTCCATCGCATTGGGCACGCGGATGCCATGCCAGTGAATGCTCGTATGTTCGCTGAGCGTGTTGCCGAGCCGCGCCCGTAATGGTTCGCCGCGCTTGACGCGCATCACCGGCAGCAATCCCGGCACATAGCTCCAGAAGGGTGTCGGCTTCTCCCGGCCGAGAAGCGCGCTTGAATATTCCTGCGCGGTGAAGTCGAACGTCTTCACTCCCGCCTCGATGCGGGAATCGACCGCTGCAAGAAGGCTGGTCGGGAACGCATGCGCGCGTGGAAAGAGGGGTGCCAGGATGGCTGCGGCGCTGGCCGCCGCAGCGCCTGTGATGAAGTGCCGGCGGCCGATCACGGCAACAGCCCCTGAAGGGAGCTGCCGCCGTCGGCCGAAGTATCATTCCTTCTTGTCGGCGGAACTTGCCTGTAACTGGCCGTAATTCTCCGGACCGATAGACTCGTAGAGCTTGAGTTCGGTCTCGATGAAATTGATATGGCCTTCCTCGTCCTTGAGGAGCTGTTCGAATAACAGCATGGAGACATAATCTTCCTCCTGCCGGCAGCAGGCGCGCGCCTCCATATAGAGCGCCCGCGCGCTATACTCGGCTTTAAGGTCGCTCTCCAAGACCTCTTTGATGTTCTGCCCGATCAGCAAGGGGTCGAGCGTTTGCAGATTGGGGTGCCCGTCGAGAAAGATGATCCGCTCGATCAATTTGTCGGCGTGATGCATTTCCTCGATCGATTCCTCGCGCTCCTTGTGCGCGTATTTGTGAAAACCCCAGTCCTCCAGAAGGCGGTAATGCAGCCAATATTGACTCACCGCCGTCAGTTCGTGCCGCAGCGACTTGTTCAGGTAGTCGATGACCTTCTGGCTGCCCTTCATCTCCAACGCTCCCTTGAATTGGCTCGTTGGCGGAAGCTAGTCTAGAATCATTATAAACACAATCGGCGTCCGCGAGGGCCTCGATCGCTGCGACGATTTCGCCGGCCACAGTCGGCATGCAGCCGCCGCATTGGGGCCGCGCCCCGCAGCAGCGGAACACTTTGCCGGGCGTCACGACGGCGTAAGGATCATCCTGCAGCGTCGTCTCGACGGCGCGCTTGATGTCGCGGCAGCGAATAACGTTGCAGTGGCAAATGATCATGATTTGCTGTCGCCCGTACCGGTGAGCTGCATGCGCCGGTCCGACATGGAGGCCAGCGATTTAACCATGCGCCGCAGCCTGCGGTTTTCATCCCGCAAGGCCGCAATCTGCGCATCCTTGTCCAGCCGGTCGCCAAGATAGCGCTTGCGCCAGTTGTAGAGGGTCGAGTCGGTGATGCCCAAAAGCCGGCTCACCTCATGGATCGGCTTGCCCGCCGCGCGCAATTCGTCCGCGACCTTGAGCTTCTCCCTGATCTGGTTGGGATTGAGATATTTGGCGCCCGAAGATCGCATTGCCTGCCTCACTGCACCGCGGACGGATTGTCGAGGCTGTCCGATCCTTCGACCTTGATAGTGAGGCCGAGGTCAGCGACCACCGCCTCGATGGCGCGGGTCTGCGCGACGAGCGCATCGATCGCCGTTTGCACCATCGCATTGCCGGTGGGATTGTCGGGGCCGATCATTTGATCATAGGCCATCTCGCCGCTATCGGCCTTGTCCTTGATCGCCTGCAGTTTGGCGCGCGTATCTTCGAAAGCCTTGTCGAGGGCTGCAGCCTTTTCCGGCGTCTTGACGAGCGCATAGTCGCGAATGCTCGGGCCGGTAAGCTCCTTGCCGTCACGGGCCTTATAGCTTCCGCTGTAGAGGGCAATCATCCCGGTCTCATCGGCATAATGCGAGTTCTGCGTGTTGTCGGAGAAGCAGTCATGCTCTTCTTCCGGATCATGCAGGATGAGGCCGAGCTTCATGCGCTCGCCGGCGAGTTCGCCGTAAGACAGGCTGCCAAGCCCGGTGAGAATTGTTGCAAGACTGCCGTCATCGCCCTTGGCCGCTAGTTCCTTGCGCGCCGCGCCATCCGGCTTCCAGTTGCCGACCATCTCGTCCAGATCGGCGACGAGGAGATCGGTCGCCGCTTTGAGATAGGCCGCGCGGCGATCGCAATTGCCATGCGTGCAATTGGCAGTGTCGTAATCCGAGGCCGGCCGCGCGCCGGCGCCGGGGCCGGTGCCGTTGAGATCCTGGCCCCACAGGAGAAATTCGATCGCGTGATAGCCGATCGCCACATTGGCCTCGACTTCGCCAGCTTCTTGCAGCTTCTTGATGGTCTCGGGCGTGATTGTCGCCACATCGATCGTGTCATTGCCGATGCGGATCGACGTGGACGCGATCACGTTGGCGGTATAGAGCGGGTTCTCATCTGATGTTTCACCATAGGACTTGGCATCGACATAATCGATGAGGCCTTCGTCGAGCGGCCAGGCATTTACGCGGCCTTCCCAGTCATCGACGATTGCATTGCCAAAGCGCAGGCCTTCGGTCTGCTGATACCAGGGGCGCGAATCCTTCCATGCTTTCCGTGCCGCGGCGAGCGTCTCGTCATTGGGCTTCGCAATCAGCGCATCGACCGCCTTCTGCAGATCGACCGCCGCGCCATGCGCGTCGGAATACATGGCGAGCGCCACGTCGCTATAGTGAGAGGTCACCGAAGACGCCGATACATCAGCGCCCCTGGCGATTGACCAAGCCGCCGAGATCGTCAGCGCCGTGGTCGCAAGCAGGGCCAGGATGGGAGGGCGTCTCATGATGTTTCCTTTCGTCATCGGTGGGTCGTTGAAGGGATGTTCAGTGGATGGCGCTCGCCGGGCAATCGCCAGCGCCGTTCTGGAATGCGATGTTGCGGATGACGTCTTCCCGAACCGGCAGCAGTTTGAGGCCGAGATTCTTCAATGCCGCCGCATAGCCGGCCGCCGCGTCCGAGACGCGTTCAGGCCCGGCCTCGTTTGCGGGGCCAAGCAGATGGCTCGCCGCGAACTCCGCCAAGTCGCGCCGGTTGTCCTGCATCCCGGAAATCATCGACAGCGCCATGCATTCATCGTGGCAGACCTGCTGGCAGCCATGCGGGAAGCAGGCGATGCGCCGGCGCGTTTCGCCGCGCACAGAGCGCACCCAGTATTGCAGCTCGCCCATGAGCGCGCGCGCTTCGCCGGGGCCGAGTTCGCCGACATAGAAGCGCCAGCCCGTTTCCCAGCATTCGATATCGCCGAATTCATAGCCAGCCATGCAGCAACGAAAGCCCGACACCACAAGCCGTTCGGGCTTGTAGTCGAGGAGCTTCGGCAGGATGCAGCCGGCACAGGTGCGGCCAGGGGTGCTCATGGACAGGAGTGATAATTTCCGACTATCTCAGTCGGATAATCCATCGGCCTGTCACGGTCAAGCCGCAGAACGTCGCAGTGACCTAAAAAAATCGCGTAATTTCAATAGTTTATAACAATTCTAAGGTGGAGGCGGCCTGTTATCTTGACGCTTTAGAGGGAGGCTAGGAAAGCTCGCGTCCTAAAGGCCGACGTTGAGGGGATGTGAAGGGTGAGAGTTTGTTCTGCTTGGTCCATTTCCGCGGTGATCGTGGCGATCTCAATCAGCTTGTCTGCACCTCGGCTTAGTGCTGCCGATCTCCGGCGCGAGAATACCCTTCTTGAAGATGCTTATACTGCAGTTAAGGCGGATGACTCGCGAACCATTCAAGCTATGGAATCGGGGGTGCTGGCGCTGCCGGATTCTAATGCGCAACGCACGGGCGACCAGCTCGTCCTGCATTTGCGGAACGGTGATACGAAGGTCTTTGCAGACAAGCCGGAATGCAAACTCCCTGAATTTGAATCGCAGTGCCAGATATACCGGCTGGTTGTGCATGCGAGCACCCGCGGAGTATTTGTCATCCTCAAGTTGTACTATGAAAGCGCCGAGTACCTTCTGATCGATGACACCACCGGCGAAGAGACGGTCTTGAGGAACTTCCCCGTTCTCTCGCCCTCGGGTCAACAGGCTGTCGTACCACTTATGAATGACGAGCTGGTTGGGTTTGCCGTACAGATTTGGCGGCGCGAAGGGCACAAATTTGTTCAAGAGTGGGAAGCGTCTCCATTTGCTGACGGAATGTATACGAATTACGAAGTGCTCGGATGGAATTCTAAAGATGAGATTTGGATGCAAGCGGAAACGAATTTCGATCTGCCGAAGCCGCCGCAGAGAAATAAGTTCAGGCTGAAGCATGCAGATAGCGGCTGGGAAATTGAGAAGATGCGGTAGTTTGCGTCGATTGCCCGACCCGACTAAAAATTGTTTTCGCTTTCGTTGTCCAGGAGTTGGTTTATGCCAATGGCAATCGTCCGGTGCGGAGATAGATATGGTGCCGTGCGCTCAGGACAAGAATATCAGACTCGTTATTGGTCGAGTGACGGCCTAATCTCGCCTGAACAGCTTATTGAACAACTTCTGTTACAAGGAGCGCATCAGCAGGACGTAGGCGATCTGCTCGCTGAGCTGGATGCAGACCCTCAGCGGTTTTGTGCGATCATGTGAAAACTAGGTGGCCGCTCACAGCGAGCTATCTATGATCAATGTAGCTGGCTGGCCTCAAGCCTAAATATCAAACTCGTCGATATTGGCGAACGAGGTACGGAGCGCCTTCGACCATTCGAGCGAAAGCTTGCGGAAATAGCCATCATCCGCCCCGATCCGCCTTGTGCGCTCGAGTTTGAGCGAATCCCGGCTGTACACCAGGATATCGATCGGCAGGCCGACCGACAGGTTGGAGCGGATGGTCGAATCGAAGGAAAGCAGGAGAAGCTTCGCCGCCTGGCCGAGGCTCATATTCATCTGGGCGACGCGGTCGAGGATGGGTTTTCCGTATTTATGCTCGCCGATCTGCAGGAACGGCGTGTCGACGCTCGCCTCGATGAAATTGCCGGCCGAGTAGATCTGGAAGAGCCGCGGGCGCTCGGTGCCGATCTGGCCGCCGAAAATGAAGCCCGCATGGAAGGACTCATTCGACTGCAAGAGCGCTTCGGCATCGGCCTTGCGCACCATGCGCGAGGCTTCGCCGACGATCCGCGCCGCCTGGAACATGGTCTCGGCGGCAAAGAGATTGGGCGGAGCGCCGCGCCGCTTGCTGGCATGTGTCCCTTCGGTGAGGAGGCTCACCACCGCCTGCGTGACCGCGAGATTGCCCGACGACAGGAGCACGAAAACCCGCTCGCCCGGTTGCGACCAGGTATGAAGCTTACGGAACGTGGCGATATTGTCGACGCCGGCATTGGTGCGGGTGTCGACCGCCAGCACCAGGCCTTCCTCGAGCATGATCCCTACGCCATAGGTCATCGACAGCCTTTCCGGGTCGTTTTCACTGTGCCGTCACGTTGACCTCGACGGCCATCGTTTCGGTCTCGCCGCCCCGCCGGCTGCCCATGACGGGCACCACGCCGGAGGCGTCGAGCCCGGCTGCCACTCGCACATATTGCTCCGTCGGGCAAACCCCGTTTGCCGCGTCAAATCCAGTCCACCCGAGCGTCGGGATTAGCACTTCCGCCCAGGCATGGCTGGCCGTCGCGCTGTTTCCATCCCCGGTCACGATGTAGCCTGTCACATAGCGGGAAGGCAGGCCCATATGGCGTGCCGCGGCGAGGAACACATGCGCATGGTCTTGGCAGACGCCGCGGCCCTCGGCGAGCGCTTCCGCGGCAGTGGTATGCGCCGTCGTGGCGCCGATCTCGTAGGCAATGCGCGAGCGGATGTCGTGCATGAGCGCGTGCAATTGCGCGATCGTGTCGCCCGTTGTCTGCCGTGCCGTATCGGCGATGGCCGCAATCTCGGGATTGGGGAGCGTCGCCTTCGTATGCCGCAGGAACACTGTTTCAGGCATCGGGCTGGCCAGCCCCTTCACAACGCCCGCTGCATCGCTCGTTTCGACAATGCCATGCGCCACGACGGTCACTTCCTCGATCGTGCCGCGCGAGGTGACGACGTGAACGACATTGCCGAAGGCGTCGCGATAGGAAAGCGCCTGCGCAATGCCTGGTGCCTCGATCGTCCAGGAGCGCACCTTTTGGGAGGCGAAATCGAGCGGGGTTAAGAGCAGGCGCTGCACCGCATAGCTTGCCGGAATGCGGTAGCGGTAATGCGTGGTGTGGCGGACCTTGAGCTGCATTTTCGTTACGGGAAATTGTAGGTGCGGGCGACTTCCGCCGACAGGGCATTGTTGTCCGCCATGAAGTCGCCGAGGAATTCGTGGAGCCCGCTCTGGAAGATGTCTTCCATGCGCGCCGTCTTGAGCATGTCATAGGTCTGCAGCGCCGCGTCGTGGCACTCGTAGCGCTTGCCGTAAAGCTTCCCGAGACCGTCCATCGCGGTATTGATCCACTGGTAGCAAAACACCAGCGAACGCGGCATCTCCTCCCGCAGCATCAGGAATTCGGCGATGAGCCACGGCCGGTAGCGGCTGTCATGATAGAACCAGCGATAGGCGCGGTGCCCGGAGACCGAGCGCAGGATCGTTGCCCATTGCTGCATGTCGAGTTCGCTCCCGACATCGCTCGGCTGCGGCAGGAGGATGTAATACTTCACATCGAGGATGCGCGCCGTATTGTCGGCGCGCTCGATGAAGGTGCCGAGCTGGCTGAAGTAATAAGTATCATAGCGCAGGAGCGTGCCGAGCAGGGCGCCGCGGAACAGCATGGCGCGCTGCTTGACCCAGTCGAGGAAGCCCGGCAGCCGATCGGCGGTGATCGTCTGCGGCTTGATCAATGCGAGCTCATTCCAGGTTCCGTTGAGACTTTCCCAGAGATCGCGGGTGAGCGCGGTGCGCACCGCGCGGCCATTGTTGCGCGCCGCCTTGATGCTTGACTTGACGCTTGATGAATTGTCTTCGTCGAACAAGAGATGATGGATGACCTTGGTCGTCGTGACATCCTGGTGCTTTTTGAAGTAGCTCGCTTCGCAAGCCGCACTCGTCAGTGTCGAGCGCCATTCGTCGCGATGACCCTCGATCGCGCCCGGCATCAGAGAAATGCGGTAGCCGACTTCGAGCAGGCGCGCCATGTTCTCGGCGCGCTCGACATAGCGCGACATCCAGAACAGCGAGGCGGCGGTGCGACCCAGCATGCTAATCCTCCAGCACCCAGGTATCTTTCGTCCCGCCGCCCTGGCTCGAATTGACGACCAACGATCCTTTCTTGAGCGCCACGCGCGTGAGGCCGCCGGGCGTGATGCGGATGCGGTCGCCGGACAGCACGAAAGGCCTCAGATCGACATGGCGCGGCGCCACGCCGGATGAGGTGAAGGTCGGCGCCGCCGAGAGTGCCAGTGTCGGCTGCGCGATATAGTTGGACGGCCGCGCCTTCAGCTTCGCGCGGAACTCCTGCACTGTCTTCTTCGACGAAGTCGGGCCGACCAGCATGCCATAGCCGCCCGAGCCGTGGACTTCCTTCACCACGAGCTCTTCGAGATGATCGAGCACATAGGCGAGATCATCGGCTTGCGAGCAGCGCCAGGTCGGCACGTTCTTTAGAAGCGGCTTCTCGCCGGTATAGAATTCGATGACATCGGGAATGTAAGTATAAATCGACTTGTCGTCGGCAATACCCGTTCCTGGTGCGTTGACGAGCGTCACGCGGCCGGCGCGATAAAGATCGAATATGCCCGGCACGCCCAACGCCGAATCGGGCCGGAAGGTCAGGGGATCGAGATAGGCATCATCGATCCGGCGGTAAACGACATCGACGCGTTTCGGCTCCTGCGTCGTGCGCATATAGAGCCATCCGTCGGAGACGAAGAGATCGGAGCCCTCGCACAATTCGACGCCCATTTCATCCGCAAGGAAGGCGTGCTCGAAAAATGCCGAATTATGGATGCCCGGCGTGAGCAGCACGACCGTCGGTTCCGCGTCGAGATTGGCGGGCGCCACGCTCTCAAGCGTCTTGCGCAGCATGGCCGGATAATTTTCGACGGGCGCCACGCGATGTTGCTGAAAGAGATCGGGAAAGAGATACATCATCGCTTCCCGGTCCTCGAGCATGTAGGAAACGCCCGACGGTGTGCGGCAATTGTCCTCGAGCACATAGAAATCATTGGCGCCGACGCGGACGATGTCGATGCCGATGATGTGCGAATAGACGCCGCGTGCCGGATTGAGCCCCATCATCTCCGGCACGAAAGCTTCGTTCTGCAGGATCATGTCGCGTGGGATGCGGCCTGAGCGCAGGATTTCCTGGCGATGGTAGATGTCATGCAGAAAGGAATTGAGCGCCCGCACGCGCTGCTCGATGCCGGCCGAGAGACGCCGCCATTCGAAGGCGGCAAAGACGCGCGGCACGATATCGAAGGGGATGAGCCGTTCTGAGCCGTCTTCCGTGCCATAGACGGCGAAGGTTATGCCCTGGCGGCGGAACAGCTCCTCGGCCTCTTTCAGGGCCCGTTCGACATCAGCCTTGGCGAGATTCTTCATCCATTGATGGACGAGCGCGTAGGGTTCGCGCACCTGGCCGTCATCCAGGATCATTTCATTGAAAAAATCGGCCATCCGCTCCCCGTGCTGCACTGCGATGTTGCTATCGATTTCTCGCGATTGCAACATGAGAGCATGGGGAAAGCCGAATTGGGGTTCATGGCTCCGCGCTATCAGAGAAGCCTGGGAAAGGCGGTGCTCAGGCTTTCGGCAAGGGGCGTCGAGACCCTAAGGGAAGAGGGGGCGGCCAAGATCAGGCTTCCGGCGACCATGCCGGGGCAGCCTTTCGAGGCGATCGTCATCAACACCTCGGGCGGGGTCACGGGCGGCGATGACTTTGCCTATGACCTCGCCAGCCGATCCGGCGTTAGCCTGATCGCGACGACCCAGGCTGCCGAAAAGGTCTATCGCGCCGCAGGGCCGCCCGCACATATCGCGGTCAATCTCGCCGCGGAAGCCGGTAGCCGGCTTGCCTGGCTGCCGCAGGAAACGATCCTCTTTGACGGCGCGGCGCTCAATCGCACGATCACTGCCGATATCACCGCCGATGCGCGATTGCTGATCGTTGAATCCGTGGTTTTCGGCCGCACCGAGATGGGCGAGCGCGATATCGCGCCACGCTTTCATGATCGTTGGCGCATCAAGCGCAATGGCCGATTGGTCTATGCCGACGATTTTCGCGTCGAGAATGCTGTGCCGGGTAGCCTGGCAGCACTTGGTGGCGCGCGCGCCTTCGCAACCATTCTCCTCATTGCTCCCGACGCCGAGAAGCACCTTGAGGAAACCCGCGATGCCCTCGGCGAGCGTGCAGGGGTAAGTGCCTGGCATGGCAAGCTGGTTGCAAGATTGCTCGCACCGGACGGCTTCAACCTGCGCAAGCGATTGATTCCGGCCGTCAGGCGGCTTTTGCCGGAAGGCGAAGTGCCGAGAATTTGGTCACTGTGAGGAATTTCTATGCAGCTAACGCCGCGCGAGAAGGACAAGCTGTTGATCGCCATGGCGGCCCAGGTGGCGCGGCGGCGGCGCGAGCGGGGCGTCAAGCTCAACTACCCTGAGACGGTGGCTTTGATCAGCGATTTCGTTGTCGAAGGCGCCCGAGACGGGCGCAGCGTCGCCGACCTCATGGAGACGGCGGCGCATGTCGTCGGGCGCGGCGACGTCATGGACGGCATTGCCGAGATGCTGCACGAGGTTCAGGTCGAAGCGACCTTTCCGGATGGGACGAAACTCGTCACCGTCCATCATCCCGTGCGGTAGTGCAGGGTGATGCCGAGCTGTCCCATGGCAATTCCCCTCCCCCAACGTGGGGAGGGGTTGGGGTGGGGGGCCTTTGATGAGGCCGGAATGACCCCCACCCTTGATCCCTCCCCACAAGGGGGAGGGAAAATTAGTTCGGGCGATGCCTCGAAGCATGCCAACAGGAGCTTTCCATGATCCCGGGCGAAATCATCACCAAGGCGGGCGAGATCGAGATCAACGCCGGCGCCGCCGCCTTCACCATCGAAGTGGCCAATGGCGGCGACCGTCCGATCCAGGTCGGCTCGCACTACCATTTCTTTGAAACCAACGAGGCCTTGATCTTCGATCGCGACAGGGCGCGCGGCTGCAGGCTCAATATTCCGGCCGGAACCGCGGTTCGCTTCGAGCCGGGCCAGCGCCGCGAAGTGTCGCTGGTCCCAATTTCCGGCGCCCGCACGATCTATGGCTTCCGGCAGAAGGTGATGGGGAAGCTCTGATGACGCGCAAGATTGCCCGCTCCACCTATGCCCACATGTACGGCCCGACGGTCGGCGACAAGGTGCGCCTTGCCGATACCGAACTCATCATCGAGGTCGAGAAGGATTTCACCATCTATGGCGAGGAAGTGAAATTCGGCGGCGGCAAGGTAATCCGCGACGGCATGGGCCAGTCGCAGGTGACGCGCGCCGCGGGCTCGATGGATACCGTCATCACCAATGCCTTGATCGTCGATCACTGGGGCATCGTCAAAGCCGATGTCGGCTTGCGCGACGGCCGCATCGCGGGGATCGGCAAGGCCGGCAATCCCGACACGCAGCCAGGAGTGACCCTTATCATCGGCCCCGGCACCGAGATCATTGCCGGCGAAGGCAAGATCCTGACCGCCGGTGGCATGGATGCGCATATCCACTTCATCTGCCCGCAGCAGATCGAGGAAGCCCTGATGTCGGGTGTCACGACCATGCTCGGCGGCGGCACGGGGCCGGCGCATGGCACACTCGCCACCACCTGCACGCCCGGCGCCTGGCATATCGAGCGCATGATCCAGTCGATGGATGCGTTTCCGATGAATATCGGCATCTCGGGCAAGGGCAATGCCTCGCGCCCCGACGCGCTCGTCGAAATGGTCGAGGCGGGCGCCTCTTCGCTGAAACTCCACGAGGACTGGGGCACGACGCCGGCTGCCATCGACTGTTGTCTCTCGGTTGCGGACGACCACGATGTGCAGGTGATGATCCACACCGACACGCTGAATGAATCGGGTTTCGTCGAGGCTTCGATTAAGGCGATCGGCAATCGCACCATCCACGCCTTCCACACCGAGGGTGCAGGCGGCGGCCACGCGCCGGACATCATCAAGGTCGCAAGCTTTCCGAATGTCCTGCCGTCATCGACCAATCCGACGCGGCCTTACACGGTCAACACCATCGCTGAACATCTCGACATGCTCATGGTTTGCCATCACCTCGATCCGGCCATCCCCGAGGACATCGCCTTCGCCGAGAGCCGCATCCGCAAGGAGACGATTGCGGCTGAAGACATTCTCCACGACATCGGCGCCTTCTCGATGATCTCGTCCGATAGCCAGGCCATGGGCCGTGTCGGCGAAGTCATCATCCGCACCTGGCAGACGGCGCATAAGATGAAGGTTCAGCGCGGTCGTTTGCCTGATGAGAAGGGTGAGAACGACAATTTCCGCGTCAAGCGCTATGTCGCGAAATACACGATCAATCCGGCCATCGCTCATGGTATCTCCGCCCATGTCGGCTCGATCGAATCGGGCAAGCGCGCCGACCTCGTATTGTGGTCGCCGGCCTTTTTCGGCGTGAAGCCCGACATGGTGATCCTAGGCGGCTCGATCGCCGCCGCCCCCATGGGCGATCCCAATGCCTCGATCCCCACGCCGCAGCCGGTACATTATCGCCGCATGTTTGCGGGCTTCGGAAAATCGATCGCGCGCTCGTCAGTTACCTTCGTGTCGCAGGCGGCCGTCGCCAATGGATTGCGCGGGAGGATCGGCGTCGATAAGGAACTGGTCGCCGTCACCAATACGCGCGGCGGCATCTCCAAGGCGAGCATGATCCACAACAATGCGACGCCCAAGATCGAGGTCGATCCCGAACTCTATGACGTCCGCGCCGATGGCGAGTTGTTGACCTGCGAGCCGGCGCATGTGCTGCCCATGGCGCAGCGCTACTTCCTGTTCTGATATGCTGCGCGCCAATCGCGTTCAGTCCGGCGCCATCGTCAACGGCAAGACGGTTGACACGATCACGCTCGATCACCAGGCGCGGCATCGCCGCCGCATGGCGATGACATCGGATGGCGGCCTGCGCTTCCTGCTCGACCTGCCCGAGACAGTGCATCTCCAGCATGGCGACGGCTTGATACTTGAAGACGGCCGTGTCGTGTTGATCAAGGCGGCGCCGGAAGCGTTGCTCGAAATCCGCGCCCGCGACGCCCGGCATCTGACAGTACTCGCCTGGCAGATCGGCAATCGCCATCTCGAAGCGCAGATCGAGGGGGACCGCATCCTGATCCGCCGCGATCATGTGATCGAAGCGATGCTCGCTGGATTGGGCGCGACAACGCGCGAGATCGTCGAGATCTTCAAGCCTGAAGCCGGCGCCTATGGCGGCCATCACCATCATGGCCACTGACGCCTCACGATTGCTGCTGCTCCTCAACTGGATGTCGCCGACATTTCCGGTTGGCGGCTTTGCCTATTCGCACGGGCTCGAATGGGCGATCGAGGCCGGCGTCGTGAAAGATGCTGCGTCGCTGCGCGATTGGATCGGCGAGCTTCTTATTCGCGGCAGCGGTTGGAATGACGCGGTCCTGTTCTCGGCCTCCTGGGATAAAGCCGATTTCGACGGGTTGAACGAAATCGCTCTTGCGCTCTGTGCCTCGGAGGAACGCTATCTCGAAACGACGACGCTTGGCCGGGCATTCGCGAGTGCCGCCTCAACTTTCCTTCTGCCCTTGTGGGAGAAGGCGGACGCCGCGCAGCGGCGGCCGGATGAGGGGGCGATTGCAAGCGACGGACATCTGACGAATGGGACGCACCCCCTCACCCGTCTCGGGCCTGACGGCCCTCGCCGCCCTCTCCCACGAGGGGAGAGGGAAGGGGAGGAAATCGCCTATCCCATCGCCGCCTGCTGGGCGTGTCGCGAGGCCGGTCTTGCGCGCGAGGACGCATTGCTCGCCTGGCTTCAGCAATTCGTGAACGCGCAGGTCTCCGTTGCTGTGCGGCTTGTCCCGCTCGGCCAGAGCAAGGGCCTTGAAGTCCTCCGCGATCTGATCCCGACCATTGCCTCCGTTGCCGACTGCGCTGCGCGCGCGAGCCTTGACGATCTCGGCAGTGCGACGATCGGCGCCGAGATCGCCGCCATGAAACACGAAACGCAAGTAACAAGGATCTTCCGCACATGAGCGTATCGCAGCACGGGCCCTTGCGCGTCGGCATTGGCGGCCCGGTCGGCTCCGGCAAGACGACGCTCACTGAGATGCTGTGCAAGGCGATGCGCAACGACTATTCGCTCGCCGTCGTCACCAATGACATCTACACCAAGGAAGACGCCATGATACTCTCGCGGCTCCAGGCACTGCCCGAAGAGCGGATCATGGGGGTGGAGACCGGCGGCTGCCCGCACACCGCGATCCGCGAGGACGCGTCGATCAACCTCCAGGCCATTGCCGACATGAACAGGCGCTTTCCCGATCTCGATGTCGTCTTCATCGAGTCGGGCGGTGATAATCTCGCCGCGACCTTCTCGCCCGATCTCGCCGACCTGACGCTCTACGTGATCAGCGTCTGCCAGGGCGAGAAGATCCCGCGGAAGGGCGGCCCTGGCATCACGCGCTCCGATCTCCTGGTCATCAACAAGACCGATCTTGCCCCACATGTCGGCGCCGATCTCGACATCATGGAATCCGACACTCGGCGCCAGCGCGGGGAACGGCCGTTCGTCTTCACCGACCTTTTGCGGCGGAAGGGGGTTGCCGAAATAATCGCCTTTCTCGAAAGGGAGGGCGGCCTTGCACGGCCAAATTGAGTGATGTAAGAATTAAAATCTATGATAGAAATTGATTTGGCGAGGTTTTGAGGCGCGTAGGAGCGGTTTCATGGGTTGGCCGCTACCCCCCTACCGGCCCACCCCGCGAAGGTCTCTGGCGGCCGTTTATGGCCAACTGAGAGGCCTTCCAGTAGACAACGTTCCCTGTTCATACCAGCAGCGGCCAAGACGACACCTTAAGATTGAGAAATCACACCTGCGACAACCATTGCGTGTCGATTTCAGGCAAGGGGATCGCCGCCAGCAATTGCCGCGTATAGGGATGCTCCGGCGCTTCGAACATGTCTGCGCAGGGACGGAGCTCCACGATCTCGCCCTGCCGCATCACCATCGCGCGCTCGCACAAGCGCCGCACCACCGACAGATCATGGCTGATGAAGGCGAGCGTCAGCTTCATCTCCTCCTTCAAGCGGGCGAGCAGGTCGAGGATCTGCGCCTGGCTCGACATGTCGAGGCCTGAGACGATTTCATCGGCAAGGACAAAGCTGGGCTTGAGCGCGATAGCCCGCGCGATGCCGACGCGCTGGCGCTGGCCGCCCGAGAGCTCCTGCGGATAGCGCCGGCCAAGTTCGGGTGAGAGACCAACCATCTTCAGCGCATTCGCCGCGTGATCGGCGAGTTCGTGCCGGCCCTTCGCAACGCCGTGCAAGTACAATGGCGCGGCGATGATCTGCGCCGCGGTCCGGCGCGGATTGAGCGAGGACAAGGGATTCTGGAAGATGACTTGCAGATTGCGCCGGTAAGGCGCCATCGCCTCATCGTCGAGATGGCTGATATCGGCGCCGTCGAATGTGATACGTCCGGCGCTTGGTTCCAAAAGTCGCACCAATGTGCGCCCGAGCGTCGTCTTTCCCGAACCCGATTCCCCGACGATGCCGATCGCCTCGCCTTTGGCGATCGTAAAGCTCAGGCCTTTGAGGATCTCGTTGCGCGGCGGCGGCCCGAACAGCGGCTTCCGCGTGAAGTCGGGGAAGGCCACGCGGAGATCCTTGATCTCGAACAGCGCGCTCATGTCCGGCGCTCCGCATTCCACGCCTGGTCGGCTTTGGCGACATCGGCGCGCAAAGCATCGATAACTGTGGCATCGACGGGCAGAAGCGAATCGTCGGGCCGGTCATAGCGCGGCGTCGCGGCAAGGAGCGCCCGCGTATAGGCGTGCTGTGGCGAGGCAAAGAGCTGCGCAGCACTCGCCTGTTCGATCACCATGCCGCCATAGAGCACCGTCACGGTCTGGCAGATCTTGGCAACGACGCCGAGATTATGCGTGACGAAGAGTAGTCCGGTGCCATGCCGCTGCTGCATGTCGGCAATGAGCCGCAAGATCTGTTTCTGCACGGTGACATCGAGCGCCGTCGTCGGTTCGTCCGCCACGATAAAGCGCGGCCGCCCTGCAAAGGCTGCTGCGATCAGGACGCGCTGGCGCATGCCGCCCGACAATTCATGCGGATAGCTGCGCAACACGCGTTCGGGCTCGCGTAGATGGACTTCGTCCAGGAGTTCGAGCGCGTGCTTCCGTGCTTCCGCGTTGCCCATGCCGAGAATGCGGATGAGCCTTTCGGTGATCTGGCCCTCGATGCGCTTCGATGGATTGAGCGCCGTCATCGGGTCCTGCGGGATGAGAGCGGCAATTTGTGCCGCGGCGCGCCGCCGCGCCGTGTCGCCCATGCCGAGCAGGTCCTTGCCTTCAAGCCGCACCTCGCCGTCGCGAATCTCGATGGCACGCGGCAGGATTGCGAAGATGGAGCGCGCGATCATGCTCTTGCCGGCGCCGCTCTCGCCGACGAGCCCGTGCACTTCGCCCGGCTTCACGCTGAGCGACACCGAACGCAGGAGCCGCGCCGATGAGCCGCGCAAGCCGGCGCTCAGATTCTCAACCGCGAGCAACGCGTCAGTCATCGCAGCACCGGATCGAACCGTTCCTTCAAGCCTTCGCCGAATTGGCTGAAGGCAAGAACGGTGAGAAACAGCACGATGAGCGGAAAGACCAGCACCCACCAGGCATGATGGATCAGCACGCGGCCTTCGGCGATCATCCCGCCCCAGGTCGGCGCATCCGTCGAGATCGAGAGATTGACGAAGGAGAGGATTGCCTCGACGATCACCGCGATCCCCATTTCGAGCGAAAGCAGCACGACGATCGCCGGGATGACATTAGGCAAGACTTCGCGGATCATCGTGGCGAAGGGCGAGAAACCGGCGACGCGCGCGCTGTCGACGTAATCCATGCGCCGCTGCTGCATCGTCTCGGCGCGGATGACGCGGCAGAAGCGCGTCCAGTCGATGACGGCGATCGCAAAGATCACCGACGTGAGGCCGGTCCCGAGCACCGCGACGAGCAGGATCGAGAACAATACCGGCGGAAACGCCATCCAGATATCGACGATGCGCGACACGATGCGATCCGTCCAGCCGCCGAAATAGCCGGCAAGCAGTCCGAGCAGTGATCCGGCGATGCAGGCCATGAAGCTGGCGGCAAGCGCAACGGTGAGCGCGATGCGCGCCGCGTAGATGAGACGGGAGAGCACGTCGCGGCCGAGACTGTCGGTGCCGAGCCAATAGCCGGGCTCGCTGCCCTTGATCCAGAAGGGCGGCAGTTTGCCGAGCATGAGGTCTTGGGCGAGCGGGTCATGCGGTGCCAGCAAGGGCGCGAAGACCGCCGCGATCACAACGACCGCTAGCCATGCGCCCGCGAGTATCAATCGCATGCTGGCGCGGGGACGGCGGGTGATGGCAGCCGCTTCAGCCATGGCGCAAGCGCGGATTGAGGAGGCCGTAGGTCATGTCGACGGCGAGATTGATGAGCACGAAGAGGAGGGCGAAGACAATGATGATGCCCTGGATCATCGGCAGGTCGCGGTTGATAACCGCATCGATGGCGAGATTTCCAAGCCCCTCATAGGAGAAGAGCCGCTCGACGATCACCGTGCCGCCAATGAGGAAGGTGAACTGAACGCCGATCAGGGTGAGGGCAGGGATCGCCGCGTTTTTGAGCGCCTCGCGCAGGATGACATGGAAATCGGAAAAGCCTCGCGTCTGCGCCAGTACCGCATAATCCTGGAGCATCACTTCTTTCAGCGAAGTCTTGAGCACATGCGCGATCACCGCGGAAAGCGGCAATGCCAGCGCTAGGGCCGGCATCAGCATGTGGTTGAGGAGATCGCCGGTGATGTCGAAGCGCAGCCGCACGATGCTTTCGATGAGATAGAAGCCGGTGGCGAAGGGAAGTTCTAGTGTCGGCGTGACGCGCCCCGAAATCGCGAAGATCGGGATCGCGACGCCGAAGGCGAGGATGAAGGTGAGGCCCCACAGGAAATCCGGCACCGACAATGCGATGCCATTGCCGATATCGATGCCGGTTTCGGCCGCCGTGCCGCGATAGCGCGTGGCGACGACGGCTAACGTACCGCCAAGCAGGAGCGCGATGAGGAGCGCAAGCAGGCAGAGTTCGAGCGTCGCCGGCAGACGCCCGAGAATGACCTTCATGACATTCTCGCGCAGCGAGATCGACGTACCGAAATCGCCATGCAGCACTTGCCCGAGCCAGATGAAGAATTGCTGCGGGATCGACTTGTCGAGACCGTAAAGCGCGCGCAAGTGATCCATGTCGGCTTGCGAGGCGCCGGGCGGCAGCATCATGGCGATCGGATCGCCGGGCGCGAGGCGGATGGTGACGAAGACGATGATCGCCACGCCGAGCAGGGTGATGAGCGTCGTCGCGATGCGGATGAGCACGGCGCGGAGAGTCACTGTGACCTACCTTCCCTTCTCCCCTCGTGGGAGAAGGCGGACGCCGCGGAGCGGCGGCCGGATGAGGGGGTGATCGCAAGCGAAAGGCATTTGCCGAGTAGCAATCGCCCCCTCACCCGCCTCGGGCCTGTGGCCCTCGTCGCCCTCACCCACGAGGGGAGAGGGAAGATGCCAGGTTGCTCCCTCCGCGTCCCATCCCGTCATGCCAGCGAAAGCTGGCATCCCCTGAATCATTTCAGCGCGCGGCACCGCGTCAGGGGACCCCAGCTTTCGCTGGGGTGACGAAAAAGGAGGCGGAGAAAATGCAAACAAACGTCCTCTCCCGCAAGCGGGAGAAGACGAAGTGCGAACTCTTCTCAGCCTCACGCCGGCGTCATGAGCGCCGGCAGTACCGCACCCGAAACGCAGGGCACGACCTTGACCTTGTCGGAATAGATGATCGGCTGCACATACTGGATGAGCGGGATCACATAGCCCTGCTCGGCGATGTACCTGTCGACCGCCTGGTAGCCGGCGATGCGCTTGGCCTCATCCTTCTCGCCCCACAGGGGCCCGATCATGTCGATCAGGTCTTGCGAATCCCACACCGAGTGCGGCGACGGCCCGAACATCGCAAAGCCGGTCGAGGTTGCCGGATCGCCGATCGCATTGCCCCAATTATAGAAGGCGGCGGGCGCCAGTTTGTCTGCGGCGCGCAATTCATAGTGCTTGGCGATTTCGTAGACTTCGATCTCCGCCTCGATGCCGACCTTGCGCCACATGCCGACGATCGCCTGGATCATTTCATAATCCTTCGGCTTGAAGCCGCGCGTCGTCTGGATCGTGAACTTGACCGGCTTTTCCGGCGTGAAGCCGCTGGCGGCGAGCAAGGACTTCGCCTTCTCCGGATCATAGCCGACCTTGATGGTCGGATCGAAGGCCGCATATTGCGGCGCCTCGAGCGTGTCGATCGGAATGCCGTAGCCGCCGAGCAGGCGATCGACCAATAATTGCTTGTCGATCGCATAATGCGCACCGAGCCGTACGTTCTTGTCGAGCATCGGCCCGATGTCATTGAGGAAGATCATCGCGATGTCAGAGACGGGCGTCGTCACGCCGGCGAGGCCTGCGACACCCTTGAGCCGATCATACTCTTCGTAAGCCATGTCGAAAGTGACTTGCGATTTGCCCGATTCGACTTCCGCCACGCGGCTCGTCGCATCGGGCACGAATTTTATGATCGCCGTCTCGAAGGCCGGCTTGCCGCCCCAGTAATTCGGATTGGCCTTGAGGCGCACGAAAGCATTGCGCTCGAACTTCTCGACCATATAGGGGCCGGTGCCGATGGGTGCCGCTTCGAAGCCTTCGGCTCCGACCTTCTCGTAATAGGCCTTGGGCATGACGAAGCCGGTGAGGAACGCCATCCACTTGAACAGCGTCGGTTCGAATTCCTTTACATCCGCGGTCACTGTATTGCCGTCGATCTTAAAGTTGCCGATCTTCGACCAGACGAACTGGATCGGATTGCCGGTCTCGGGCTTGCCGGCACGCTCAAGCGACCAGACGATGTCTTCCGGACCGAAGGGCGAACCGTCATGCCAGGTGACGCCCTCGCGCACTTTCATGATCACCTTGCTGCGATCGTCGTTCCAGCCCCATTCGGTGAGAAGGCCCGGCGTGAAGGAGAGATCGGGCTTCTGGCCGATATACATGTCGAAGACCGACTGATAGATGCCCTGAATGGTCGGGTTGACGGCCGAGAGGCCAACCGTCGGATCCCAGGACGGCAGGTTCACGTTATAGGCGACTGTCAATTCGGAGCCTTGCGCCGAGGCGATGCCGGTACCGAGGCCGAAACTCACCGCCGCGCCGCCGGCGGCACCGATTTTCAAAAGATCGCGTCTGGAAAAATTCATCTGAGCTGCTCCCCGTGGATTTCTTGTGGCTTTATGCAGGCCTGAGGCCGCAATAGTTTAATGTTAAAATGATCGAAGCCCAAAGCTTGGGCCCTGTCAATCGGCGCCCCTCTCAGCTTCCGGCCAGCATCTTGGCGGCCATGAAACCCGAACCGGCACCGACCCCGGCGCCGGGCCAGGTCGCCGCACCGATTAGCCAAAGGTCCTTGACCGGCATGCGATAGCGCGACCAGCCGGGGACCGGCCGGAATATGAAATTCTGATCGAGATGATGGCTGCCATTGAGACTGTCGCCGCCGATGAGATTGGCGTTCTCGCGCTCGAGGTCTTTGGGCGAGAAAACGGCGCGGCCGAGGATCTGCGCGCGAAGGCCGGGTGCATAGCGCTCGACGATTGCAATGACGCGATCGGCGACGGCCTCCTTGATTTGGTCCCAATCGGTGCCCGTAATTTCGCCCTTGGCATCGCCACGCGATTGCCCCGGAAGCGTTCGCACCTGCAACCACAGAATGTGCTTTCCCTCCGGCGCACGCGAAGGGTCGATGGCGGTCGGTTGACCGACGACAATGAGCGGCTCGGCCGGGATCATGCCGGCGATCGCATCCTGATATACCCGCGCCATAGCATCCATCGAGGGGGAGAGATGCACATAGGCAAAGCGCCTGAGATCTTCGCCAGCGCGCCAGTTGGGCAAGGCATCGACGGCAAGATGCACCATCATCGTGCCCGGCCCGTTGCGATACTGGCGCATCCGTTCGGTGACGGCTTTGGGTGCGGCGCCATCCGGCAACAGTCTTCCGAACAGGATTTGCGGTGCGAGATTGGCGATCACAGCACGCGAGGCTTCGATGATGCGACCGTCCAACAATTCAATTGCACTCGCGCGGCCGGCCGTCACCTTGACGCCTTTCACTTCGTTCTCGAAGTAAATCTCACCGCCGAGTTCCGTGAGATAGGCCGACATCGCCTTGATGATCGTATCGGCGCCGCCCTGGCCGATGACCATGCCGAAGCTCTGATTGGCGAGACCTTCGAGATAGGGAAAGAGCGCGCCGCCTGCGATGTCGGGCGAGAAATCAAGATGCATGCCCCAGGCGGCGAGCGTCGCCTTCACATGATCGGATTCGAAGGTGCGATCGAGCCACGCGCGCGGCGATGAGGCGAGAAGCTTCGCGGTATCGAGCAGCCACGGCAGGCCCTTGGCGCGCCAGGTGCGATAGAGGACGCCGGCCGTCGCCCAGGAGGGAATCGGATTGCCGAGCAAGCCGAAGATGTGCGGCGCGTCGCCGCCGAAACCCGCAACCAGGCCGCGCCAGGTCTCGGCATCCTTGCGCGAGAAGGATTGGAGCCGGTTGACGGTCGCCTCGAGATCTTTGCCGACGCCGAACCAGCGGTCATCCGGGAAGGCCGAGGCGAAGCAATGCTCGGTCGGCACGAAACCGAGCCCGTGCCGCAATAGCTCGTCGCGATAGGCCTGGAAGAAGGGCGAGCCGGCAAAGAGATTGAGATTGGCGGCGAAGAGATCGTGCCTAAAGCCGGGGAGTGTGACTTCGCGCGTCCGGACGGCACCGCCGGCCTCGCTGTTCTTCTCGAACACCGCGACCTTCCAGCCCTTGCGGGCAAGATGGATTGCCGCGGCAAGGCCATTATGCCCGGCGCCGATGATGATCGCGTCATAAGCCATGGCCGCCCTCAGTCTCCGCCACAGGGCGTTTGCACTCGCATATTTCTCCCCCTATCGTAAGGCCTCAGTTCAAAGTTTTGGGAGGAATGCGCGGATGTCCGCCAAGAATACGCTGGAGACGCTGGCCAAGGCCTTGTTGTCGGGAGAGGTGAAGGTCGTCGACCTGACTGCCCCATTGGGCCCCGACACGCCGCTCATCAAGTTGCCGCCGGAGATCGGCAAGAACACGCCGAAGATCGAGGTTCACACCATCTCGAGTTACGACAAGGATGGACCCTTCTGGGCGTGGAACTGGTTCAAGCTCGGCGAGCATTCCGGCACCCATTTTGATGCGCCTGTCCATTGGATCACCGGCAAGGACCACAAGAACAATACCACTGACACGATCCCGGTTTCGAATTTTGTGGCCCCCGTCTGCGTCATCGATTGCAGTGCCGAGGTTGCGAAGAACCCGGACTTTCTCCTGACCGCCGACGGCGTCAAAGCCTGGGAGAAGAAGAACGGCGCGATCCCAAAAGGAGCCTGGGTACTGATGCGCTCCGGCTGGTCGAAGAGGAATGGCTCGGAAGCGACATTCCTCAATGCCGACAATACCGGCCCGCATTCGCCGGGCCCGACCGTCGATTGCATCAACTATATCATCGAGAAGGGTGCGGTCGGCTGGGGGACCGAGACGGTCGGCACGGATGCCGGACAGGCCGCCGGCATGGACCCGCCATTCCCGGCGCACAACCTCATGCACAAGGCCAACCGCTACGGTCTCGCAAGCCTCGTCAATCTCGACCAGGTGCCGGCGACCGGCGCTGTCCTGATCGCCGCGCCCTTGAAGTTCGTCAAAGGCACGGGCAGTCCGCTGCGCGTATTGGCGCTCGTGCCCAATAGCTGAGGCTCGATGGAGAAAGCCGCTTACGTCATTGTCGGCAGCGGCATCAATGCGCTGGTCTGCGCGGCGATGCTGGCGCTCAAGGGCCGCAAGGTCACGGTGCTCGAGCGCAATGCCGAGATCGGCGGCTGTATCAGAACCGAGGAGATGATCGCTCCCGGTTTTGTCCATGACGTGATGGCGACGACCTTCGTGCTGTTCATCACCGGGCCAGCCTTCGGCGCACTCGGCAAGGAACTGACGGCACGCGGATTGGAGTTCTGCCATTCACCGCATCCGACCGGTGTTTTGATGCCGGACGGGAAGAGCCTCAAGCTCACCATGAAGCGCGATGAGAATGTCGCGGCCTTTGCAGCACTCGACGCCGAGGACGGCGCGCAATATCGCCGCGATGTCGAAGGGATCGAGCGCGAGGCGGGCTTCCTTTTCGCGTTGCTCGGCGGGAGGTTGTGGAGTTGGGACACGGCGAAACTTCTGCTGAAGCAGGTCTGGGCACGGGGGCTTCGCGGCCTCGCCGCCTATTTTGGCGACGCGATGACGCCGACGCGCGGCTGGCTCGAAACCTCCTATCGCTCGGAACTCTTCAAGGCACTCTGGGCACCCTGGGTCTTGCATCTGGGATTGGGGCCGGAGAGCGCCTATTCGGGCAAGATGACCAAGGTCATCGCCTTTGCGACGGAAGCCGCGGGAACGCCGATCGTCAAGGGCGGTGCGAAGAACCTGCTCGCCGCGTTCCGCAGATTGATCGAGGACAAGGGTGGCACGATCAGGACCAATGCCGATGTCGTTTCGATCGCACGCGATGCAACCGGCGCGGCATCCTCCGTCACCCTGGCGAATGGTGAAGTCATCGAAGCCGAGCGCGGCGTAATTTGTTCAATGACGCCGAACCGGCTTTACACACGATTGCTCGAGCCTGCGAGCGTGCCCGCCGATGTCGCGGCTTCGGTGAAAGCCTATCGCTATGGCAAGGGCAATATGCAGATCCACTATGCCCTCAAATCTCCGCCGAAGTGGAAAACGCCGGGGCTTGAAAAGGTAGCCTTGCTGCATCTTACCCCTGGGCTCGACGGCGTTTCGAAAGCGGCGAACGAAGCCGAGCGCGGCATGCTGCCCGAGACGCCGACCATCTGCGTCGGCCAGCCGACCGCCCTTGATCCGTCGCGCTGCCCAGAGGACGCGGCGATCCTCTGGCTGCAGCTTCCCGAAGCCCCGCGCCACATCAAGGGTGACGCCGCTGGTCGGATCAGGCCTCCCGCCGACGGCAAATGGACCGACACTTTGCGTGAAGCCTATGCCGATCGGATCGAGGCGATCCTGATGGCGCATATCGATGGTTTCGCCGAGAATATTATTGGCCGGCGCTGTTATTCGCCCGCCGATCTCGAAACCATGAACATCAATCTGGTCGGCGGCGATCCCTATGGCGGTTTCTGCGGGCTCGACCAGTTCTTTATCTGGCGGCCGTTCAAATCCACGGTCAATCACCGCACCCATGTGCCGCGGCTCTATCATATCGGGGCGTCAACCCACCCTGGTCCGGGCCTTGGCGGCGGCTCGGGCTTCCTGCTGGCGAATGTGCTAGAGTAACGGGATGTCCGGACGGCTTGCATATTCTTTCCGTCATGCCAGCGAAAGCTGGCATCCCCTGAATCGCTTCCGCGCGGAAATGCGTCAGGGGACCCCAGCTTTCGCTGGGGTGACGACAATGATTACGGGAGCACCCGCCCATGGCTGAGCGCTCCTTCGCCCGGGAAGTACAACAGCTCAAGATCGGCGCCGGCGAGGAATTCCGCGGCGAGGGCATCCTTGCCGTCACCAAGGCTTTGCTCGAAAACGGCGTCGGTTATGTCGCGGGCTATCAGGGCGCACCGATCTCGCATCTGATGGATGTACTCGCCGATGCCGAGGACATTCTTGAAGAACTCGGCGTGCATTTTGAAGCGAGCGCCAGTGAGGCGGCCGCCGCTGCGACACTCGCTGCCTCCGTACACTACCCGATCCGCGGTGCTGCCACCTGGAAATCGACGGTCGGTACCAATGTCGCCTCTGACGCGCTCGCCAATCTGGCTTCCGGCGGCGTGCTCGGCGGCGCGCTCATCATCGTCGGCGAGGATTACGGCGAGGGCTCGTCGATCATGCAGGAGCGCAGCCACGCCTTCGCGATGAAATCGCAAATGTGGCTGCTCGATCCCAGGCCCAATCTCGAATGCATCGTGAAGGCTGTGCGCGACGGCTTCGAACTGTCGGAAGCGTCGAACACGCCGGTGATGCTCGAAATTCGCATCCGCTCCTGCCATTTGCACGGCCGTTTCATCGCCCGCGACAATCAGCGGCCGGCCATGTCGATGAAGGAAGCACTTGAATCGCCGCGCCGTGCAACCGAGCGTATCGTCCTGCCGCCCGCCTCCTTCATGCACGAGCAGGAGAAGATCAAGCAGCGCTGGCCTGCCGCCGTCGACTTCATCAAGTCGCGCAAGCTCAATGAGTTCATGGGCGATACACAAGGCCGCATCGGCATCGTCATGCAGGGCGGCATGTATAATGGCGTGATCCGCGCCCTGCAGCGCTTGGGCCTCGCCGATCTCTATGGCGAGACCAAAGTTCCGCTCTATGTGTTGAACGTCACCTATCCCTTGATCGATGACGAGTTCCTTTCCTTCTGCAAGGACAAGGACGCCGTCCTGATCGTCGAAGAGGGCCAGCCCGACTATCTCGAACAGGCTTTCGGCGCCATGCTTTACAAGGCGGGTGCGCGCACCAAGCTCACCGGCAAGGGCTTCCTGCCGATGGCGGGCGAATATACCGGCCAGGTCATGCTCGACGGGATTTCGAAGTTCTTCCGCGAGCATGCGCCGGAATACTTGTCCGATCGCAGCCGTGCGCCGAATGCGCCGCCGGTTTCCTATCCCGAGCTGGCCAAAACCGTGCCGATGCGCCCGCCCGGCTTCTGCACCGGCTGCCCCGAACGCCCGATCTTTGCAGCCATGAAACTCGTCGAGAAGAAGCTGGGGCCGCATCATGTCGGCGCCGATATCGGCTGCCATCTCTTCTCGATCATGCCGCCCTTCAATATTGGCGCGACGACCATGGGCTATGGTCTTGGGCCTGCGTCCAATTCGGCCTTCAATGTCGAGGCCGGCAAGCGCGCCATCGCGGTGATGGGCGATGGCGGCTTCTGGCACAATGGACTTGCAAGCGGCGTGGGCAATGCCGTCTTCAACAAGCAGGACGGCGTCATTCTCGTCGTCGACAATCACTACTCGGCGGCGACCGGCGGCCAAGACATTCTCTCGTCGCGCGCCGACAACAAGCGCCGTAGCACCCAGCATCCGATCGAAGATGCCATAAGGGGTCTCGGCGGTACTTGGGTGAAGCGCATCGACCGAACCTATGATGTCGGCAAGATGCGTGACGCTTTGACCGAAGCGCTGACGACGACGGAGAAGGGGCCAAAATTCATCGTCGCCTCATCCGAATGCATGCTCAACCGCCAGCGTCGCGAGAAACCGATAGTGGCGAAGGCGATCGGCGACGGCAGGCGCGTCGTTAAATCGCGCTTTGGCGTCGATGAGGATGTCTGCACCGGCGACCACGCCTGTATCCGCCTGTCGGGCTGCCCGTCATTGTCGGTAAAGAAGCTCGATGATCCCTTGCGCGACGATCCGGTGGCAGCGATCGACAATAGTTGCGTCGGCTGTGGCAATTGCGGCGAAGTTGCCGATGCGGCCGTGCTGTGCCCGTCCTTCTACCGCGCCGATGTCATCCACAATCCGAACTGGTTCGATCGCATACTGGCGAAATGGCGGGCGAAATTCGCAACCTGGCTTCAGGCCCGCCGTTCGGCGCGGCGCCTGGCGCTGTCTTCATGACGCGGAAGTTTTCCGAAACACGCGACATCATCAAACTCGCCATCCTGGCCATTGGCGGGCAGGGCGGTGGCGTGCTCGCCGACTGGGTTGTGCACCTGGCGGAAGCCAATGGCTATTACGCGCAGACGACCTCGGTTCCGGGCGTCGCGCAGCGCACCGGAGCCACGATTTATTACTTGGAACTCGTCCCCGAAACCGGCCGCACGCCCGTCCTCTCCTTGATGCCGGCGCCGGGCGATGTCGATATCGTCATTGCCGCCGAACTCATGGAAGCCGGTCGCGCCATCATGCGCGGGCTGGTGACCCCGAACCGGACCACGTTGATCGCGTCTGCACATCGCGCCTATGCGGTGAGCGAGAAGATGGCGCCAGGCGACGGCATCGCCGATGCATCGAAAGTTCTTGAGATTGCCAAGCAGGCCTCGCACCGCCTCGTTGTCTTCGACATGGAAAGCATTGCCGCGCGCAATGGCAGTGTTATTTCTGCAAGCCTCTTTGGCGCGCTCGCGGGCTCGCGGGCGCTGCCATTCTCGCGCGAGAGTTTTGAAGAAACCATCCGCGCCGGCGGCAAGGGCATGGAGGCAAGTCTGAGGGCTTTCTCGGCCGCCTGTGACGCCGTCTCCGATCCGCCCTCACCCGCGCCCGCGCCACACGCTCCACCCATGCCGGAAATGACGGGGCCGCAGGACCTGCGCGCCGAGTATGAAAAGCTTTCCGAGGCCTTGCTTGCAGATATGCCGCTTGGCGTCCAAGCCATGTCAGCGGCGGGCCTCGCCAAGGTCGTTGATTTCCAGGATCTCGATTACGGCCGCGACTATGCCTACCGCCTGCGCAAGATGCTGGCGCTCGATGAGGATTCGGGTGGTGCCTCTCGCGACTATGCCTTGACGCGCGAGACCGCGAAGTATCTTGCAAACGCCATGTGTTACGACGACATCATCCGCGTTGCCGATGCCAAGACGCGAGGGGCGCGCTTTACGCGCGTCCGCGATGAGGTGAAAGCATCGGACGAGCAGGTCCTCACCATCACCGAATTCATGCATCCGCGCCTGCGCGAGGTACTCGGAACATTGCCGACAGGCTTGGCGCGCTGGATCGAAGCAAAGCCGGGTCTCTGCCGGCTGCTCAATCCGCTCTTTGATCGCGGCCGCCATGTGAGGACCGATGGCTTTGCGTGGTTCGGCATACTCTATGGGCTCGCCGGGATGCGCGGCATGCGGCGCAAGCTATTGCGCCATGAAGTCGAGAGTGTGCACACTGCGCAATGGCTCGCCGAAGCGGAGCGGCTCGCGCCGCGCAATTACGATCTCGCCGTCGAGGTCATCCGCTGCCGCCGCCTGATCAAAGGCTATAGCGACACGCATGAGCGCGGCCAGTCGAAATTTGATCGCGTACTTTCAGCCGTGCCCTTGCTCGAACCGCGCGAGGACGGGGGGCAATGGCTGAAGCGCCTGCGCGAAGCGGCACTGCTTGATGAAGAAGGCAATGCCCTCGACGGCGCGTTGAAGACGGTCGCAACGCTGGAGGCATGATTTTTCTTATCCATGGTCGACGACTCGGACTGGATTGCAGGGTCAATATCCGTCATGAAGAAGTACTAAATTAGCTCGTTCGATGGACCGTCACCCCAGCGAAAGCTGGGGTCCCCTGAATCATTTCAGCAACGGAACCTTCTCAGGGGATGCCAGCTTTAGCTGGCATGACGACAGGAAAAACCCGCGCCAGTCACACCATGTCGAGAACGGCAGACGCGACCACGACTTCGGTTCCAGCCAGGCCCACCGAGCAGAAGAGCGTCATGTCACCGTCCGAAGCGCGACCCGCCGCTTGCTTGCCGACGATCCGCGCAAGATCGACAAGGCGGCCCTCGTGCTGCGTTCCGACGAGGAAGAATGGTGACGTATAAGCCCGCGTCTGCTCGATCGAATCCGTTGCAATCGAGCTTGCAACATCGGCGATGTCGAGCGCGATTTCATGTCGGCCAAGCGTCTTCGGCCCGAGCGTGTTCACATGAACGCCGGGCGGCAGGTGGCGAGCGGCAAGGATCGGACTGTTGCTCGTCGTTGCACAGATGATGATATCGGCGTCTTCGACCGCCTTTTCGACACTGTCGACGGGGTCGATCGCAATCCCCACGCGCCCTTCCATTTCGCGCGCGAAGGCGTTCCGATTGTCCGGACTACGACTGTGTACGCGGACCTGGTTCAGGTTGCGAACAACGGCGGCCGCCTCGAGCTGGGTGCATGCCTGAATGCCGCTTCCGAGAATGCCGACCTTGCATGCATTGGCGCGGCTGAGATACCGAATCGCAACGCCGCCGATCGCTCCCGTTCTCAGGCTACCGAGCCGCTCGCCCAGAATAATGCCCTTGAGTCCGGTATCATCGGGCGACCAGACGGCGACGATTTGCGAATGGCCGCTTCGTCCTTTGAAGGTATCATAGACACGGAATCCCGCGATGGACTGCGGTCCGACCGTGCCGCCGATGGTGAAGACGAGATCGCCCAGGTCGCCGAACGAGACATGGTGCCGTGGCGGCGAGACGAGTGTGCTGCTTGCCCTGGCCAGAAAGGCGCGCTCGACGGCATCGATGGCTGCAGGCATGAGCGCTTTGCCAGTCAAGTCGTCGTCGGACAGTATCTTGACCACGCTAGCTTTCCTCGTCCTCTATCTTCGGAGGTTCCGCACCTTCGGGCGTCTCGGCCTCTTCGGCGGGGATCGCATAGTTTCCGCCAAGCCACTTGCTCAAGTCGATATCGGCGCAGCGGGCCGAACAGAAGGGATGATAGCGCTGTTGCGAAGGCTTGCCGCAGATCGGACAGGGGCGGCGCGGCCTGAGGCGGATGGTCTCGCCCATCTCAGCCGACGGCGTTGGCCATCCAGTGATAGTATACGGGATAGCCGGCGCCCTGGAGCAGATGGATGGTCTCGTAGAGCGGCAAGCCGACGACTCCTGAATGCGAGCCGCTCAGATGCCGCACGAAGACTTCAGCGCGGCCCTGGATGGCATAGCCGCCGGCCTTGCCGCGCCACTCGCCCGACTTGATGTACGTGTCGACATCCTCGCGCGAGAACCGTTTGAAGCGCACTTTCGTCTCCGAGCAGCGCGTTCTCACCGAGCCCTTGGGGTCGATAAGGCAGACGGAGGAATAGACCCAGTGCGCCCGGCCCGATAGTAGCCACAGGCAGTCGACAGCCTGTTCTTCGGTTTCGGCCTTGGGCAGGTTGCGGCGGCCGAGGCCCACCACGGTGTCACAGGCGAGAATATAGACGAGGGAACCCAGCGCCTTCACTTGCGGCGCGTTCTGTACGGCCTTGGCCTTTTCCTGGGCGAGCCGCAATGACAGGCGGCGCGGCGTCTCGCGCCGGCCTGGCGTCTCGTCGATATCGGCGGGGTTCAAGAGGTCCGGAACGATGCCGGCGCGCTCAAGCAGGGACAGCCGCCGCGGTGAGGCGCTTGCCAGGACCAGCTTGACGCTTTGATCGGCCATCGGATGCTATTTGAAACGGTAGTTGATGCGCCCCTTGGTCAGGTCATAGGGCGTCATTTCGACCATTACGCGGTCCCCTGCCAGCACGCGGATGCGGTTCTTGCGCATCTTGCCGGCGGTGTGTGCGATGATTTCGTGCTTGTTGTCGAGCATCACGCGAAACGTCGCGTTGGGCAGGAGCTCGGTCACCGTGCCTTCAAATTCGAGCAGTTCTTCTTTTGCCATGAATATCCCTGGTTGGCCGCGCCGGGCAAGCGCCGCGGCTCGCGGGGTATGAACCGGATGCGGCCCGAAATCAAGGCGGCTGCCATTTATACCCCGCGTGCGCCGAGCGCCCCGAAACGCTCGCGCAACCGCTTCATCAACCCGTCGCGCACCTGGCGATAGGCGTCGAGCATCTGCTCGCGATTGCCGGAGACGACGGAGGGGTCGAGGGTTGGCCAGTATTCCGCTTCGATCGCCATGGTCCGGGTCATTTCGAGTGCCCGGTGATGCGCCTCGGGCGACAGCGAAATGACGACATCGAAGCTCGAATCTTCGAGATCGTCGAAGCCCTGGGCGCGATGCTTCTTCATGTCGATGCCGATCTCATCCATGACCGCGACCATGAAGGGGTCGGCCTCGGTCGGCTTGATCCCGCAACTCGCAACAAACACCTTGTGCCCGTAGAGATGCTTCATGATCCCCGCCGCCATGGGCGAGCGGATGGCGTTCTGCGTGCAGGCGAACAGCACCGCGCCGGGAAGGTCGCCGCTCATCCGCGCCAGTGCAACACGCTGACCAGGGTGAACAGCCGGCGCGCCGTGTCGAAATCAAGGACGGCCTTGCCGGTCAATCGCTCGCGGAGGATCTCGCTTCCCTCGTTATGAAGCGCGCGGCGCGCCATGTCGATGGTCTCGATCTGGCTGGGGGTCGCGGTGCGAATCGCCTTGTGATAGCTCTCGCACATCAGGAAGTAGTCCTTGATGATGCGCCGGAATGGCGAGAGCGCCAATCCGATGGCAATCAGCGGCTCCCCCGCTTCATTTCGGATATCGAAAACGAGGCGCCCCTCGACCGCCGACAATTCGAGCCGATAGGGACCGTCCTCGCGGCCTTCGATCGAAAAGCTGTTCTCCTCGATGAGGTCGTAAATGGCGATCCTGCGCTCGTGTTCGGCATCGGCGGAGCGGCCGGGCCCGAGACCCTGGCCGAGGCCGATGGCGATGAGGCGGTTGCGCGGCTTCTCCGTCATGGCCGATGCCTATGCCAGATCGGCTAGGCGCGCGACAGTCGCTTCCTTCAGCCCGCCTCGTGGCTTGGCATATGGGCCGTTTCCCAGCCCGGTCCCAGGTCTTCGAGCGCCGCCTCGATACATTCGACCGTCGCCTCGATCCGGCCGCCGCCGGAAAAATCGAGCCTGATCCGGCCTGAAGGCTCGTCGCCCGGTTCAAAGGAAATGGCAAGCAACGACAGGACCGCATCGGGAAAGTCCTGGCGGATGCGTTGTGCCTTCACCTCGAGGACGCGGTCGAAGTGAAGCCCGGTGCGCCGGCGGTAAAACGCATGGCCGTCTCCCTTAGATTCGTCCCAGGCGAAACGGTTGGCAAGGAGAGCCAGTTTGCCGGCGCGCTTTAGATAGCGAATGTCGCCGGCAAGGATGACCGCGTCCTGCATCTGGGCGGAGATGACCGCCAGATCCTCGGCATCGAAAGCGGTCAGCTTAAGCACGTCGGACCTGGTCTCACTGCCCGGCAAGACGCTCGATGTCGGCGCCGCAGTCGCGAAGCTTCTGCTCGAGCGACTCAAACCCGCGATCGAGGTGATAGACGCGATGCAGCACCGTGTCGCCCTCAGCCGCGAGCGCGGCGATGACCAGCGACACCGAAGCCCTGAGGTCGGTCGCCATGACGGGTGCACCGGTAAGCTTTTCGACGCCGCGGATTTCGGCACTGTCGCCTTGCAATTGGATGTCGGCACCAAGCCGCGCCAATTCCTGGACGTGCATGAAGCGGTTCTCGAAGATGGTCTCGCGGATGACGGACGTGCCCTTGGCCTTGGTCATCAATGCCATCAATTGCGCCTGGAGATCGGTCGGAAAGCCCGGATAGGGCTGGGTTTCGACGCGGATCGGCGCGATGCCGGCGCCATTGCGCAGGATGCGCAGACCGTCATTGCTCTTGCGAACATCGACGTCGGAATCGGCAAGCACATCGATGACGGTGTCAAGCGTATCTGGCCTTGCGCCTTGCAGAGTGGCGTCGCCGCCCGTCATGGCGACGGCCATCGCATAGGTTCCGGTTTCGATGCGATCGGCGATCACCGTATGATCGGCGCCGTGCAGCGAAGTAACGCCCGTAACTTTCAATGTCGGCGAATGGATGCCCTCGATCCTGGCGCCCATCTTGACCAGGCATTCCGCGACATCGCCGATTTCCGGCTCCTGGGCGGCGTTCTCGATGATCGTGTCGCCCTTGGCTAGGGTCGCTGCCATGAGGGCCGCGTGGGTCGCGCCGACCGAGACTTTCGGGAAGCTGATGCGGTTGCCAATGAGCCCCTTGGGCGCCTTCGCCAGCACGTAACCAGCTTCGATGGCGATCGTCGCCCCGAGCTGTTCCATGGCCATGATATGGAGATCGACCGGCCGCGTGCCGATGGCGCAGCCACCGGGGAGCGAGACCTTGGCTTCGCCGCAGCGGGCGAGAAGCGGTCCGAGCACCCAGAAGCTTGCCCGCATCTTGGAGACGAGTTCGTAAGGTGCCGTCGTGTCGGCGATGGTGCGGGCGGTCAACCGCAGGGTTTCGCCGCACTGGCCGCTTTGGCCGGCGCGCTTGCCGTCGGTCGAGATGTCGACGCCGTGATTCTGCAGGATGCGCTGCAGCATGCGGACATCGGCCAGCCGCGGCGTGTTGCGCAAGGTGAGTGTGTCTTCGCTGAGCAGCGATACGATCATCAAGGGCAGGGCGGCATTCTTGGCACCGCTGATCGGGATGGTGCCATTGAGCTTGTTGCCGCCGCCAATGCGGATGCGATCCATGTCGTGGAATCCCCTTCAGAAAGCGCCGGACTGAAGCTCCGGCTGGTGCGCCTTCCCCGTGCGAATCTGGAGCCTAAGTCGCATAAATGGCTGCAAAGGGGCAAGTTTTAATCGGGTTTGGGCGTCTCGTTCGCCGTTTTTGGCTCCGGTGTGGCCTTGCGCGCACGGCGTTGCGCCTTGCGGCGGGCGAGATTGGCTTTGAGTGCCTTGGCGAGGCGCTTGGCGCGATCGGGCGATTTGGCGGGTTCTTTGGCCATTTACGGCTAATTTCGGGGATGTTTGCCGGCTGTCAAGGCGCCGCGTGTGACGACGGCTTGATTGCGGCATGAGCCTGTGGCACTAGTCCGCCCGCCTCCCGGACCGCTTGCGCGGCCCCGGCGAGCCGCCCCTCGTGCGCTGCGGTAGCTCAGTGGTAGAGCACCCCCTTGGTAAGGGGGAGGTCGAGAGTTCAATCCTCTCTCGCAGCACCATTTAACTGTTTGATATTATTGACTATATTTTTTCTCCACCTATGGTGTGTGTATCGGTTCTGCGTGCCGGCCATGTGTATCGGTGAGGCTGCTCTGAACCAAAGCAAATCCCTGACATACCGACCAACTGTTCAGCAGGATTTTCTAATCGCTTTCGAAGTTCTTCCCACTGATCCTCGCGCTCCTAAACCTCCATCTCCTGCGGAAGGTGGTGGTGGTATTAGATCGACAAGGGCCGGAGGTGCCGGCGGCGGTAGGCCTAGATCAACAGGTGGATTGATATTCGGGATAGGCCATGGCGTCTCTCCCCGTAATTTTGATCGGGGAGACCCTACCGATGCCAGGATGGTTCCCTCGCGAGAGCCAGCCGCGGCCAACAGACACGGTTAGCTCTAGTCAACGCTATCGATCTTTTTTTCCGCCAAAAGCTGTCCTTCGGCCTTTTGGAGGTAGTTCGCTCGCGCCTTTGCGTCCTTATCATCGCTGAATGGGTCAGCCGGATCCGGCCAACCGTCACCGTTCTCGTTATTGAAGAGTTTTTTCGCGCGGCCGAGTATCTTCGCCGCTCGCCTCTGCTCTTCCTCAGCCATTTTCCAGCCCGTGACCAGGACTCATCCCTCGCTTGATCGGCATCGCGCTGTCCTTGATATTCACTGCCCGAAAAGTTCGGGGTCGGGTTGCTGCGGAAGCGACCTGACTCTTCCCAAGCGGACGCTCAACCCTACCCAAATGCTTGTCGATCAGTTCTGCGAGCAGATCACAATTGGGCACGGGTTCGGCGCCTTCACGGATTCCGATTTTAATGCGGTGCCTTTAGTGGCCTTCGTGGTGCGCATCTATCCAAGCCCCCTCCACAACCCAACCAGCTTGCTCGCGCTGTCATGGTCATTTTGTGTTGGGTCATCGTCCCTGCGCCAGCTCACTGCAGCATTGATGCGCGTCGCCTCTCTTGCGATTGCGTCGGTTAGTTCGTGGATATCGTGACTGTCTGAGCTGGGAATTTCTTTGGCCACACGAAAGATATGCACCATCTCATTGCGGTCGTGGATCCTCCCGACCAGAACCCGAATGTGTTCGATGGCTACCGAGTCAATGATGAGAGCCTCCCCATCGATTTATTGTGCACCGCTCATTATGAGCTAGCAGATCTCACCGGAGCTGATCTGTTCCAAAAGGAACAGCGGCGACCGCAGAATTCAAATACAGTCTCCACGCCCCCATCGAATTTCTGCCGGGGGTCTTTTTGTGCTAAAATTCCAGACAAGCATGGACGAGGACGATGGCCGAGTTCGACCTGCACAAATACCTAAGTGAGTCCAACGGCGACAGAACGATTATAAACTACAAGAAGGGTCAGAAGGTTTATGGCCAGGGCGACCTTTGCGACGCGGTGTACTATATCCTGGAAGGTCAGATAAAAGTCACGGCGCTTTCTGAGCAAGGCAAAGAGGCTGTGGTCGCCATGCAGGGAGAGGGCGACTTCTTTGGCGAAGGTTGTCTCAGCGGACACCCAAAGAGACTCGCCAGTGTCTTCGCACATGTTGAAAGCAAGATATTGCGTCTTCCAATGGCAACAATCCGCAAATTGCTGGATGAAGAGCAGGCATTTTCCGAGCTGTTCATGAAGCACCTCCTCACTCGTAACGCTCGGGTGGAGGCGGATTTGGTGGACCAGCTATTCAACAATACGGAGAAGCGACTGGCTCGACTGCTCCTACTGATGGCCAACTATAATCAGGACAGCGGCACCAAACGGGCCATTCCGAGGGTGAGCCAAGAAACACTGGCGGAAATGATCGGCACAACCCGCCCTCGCGTGAACGGCTTTTTAAACAAGTTTCGCGACCTCGGATTTATTGAATACAATGGCGAGATGAAGGTTCACAATGGATTGCTCAATGTGGTCCTGCACGACTAGGTTACCGTTGCGCTGCGTTCAATCTGGCGGCTTCCTACACGGCCACTATCTACAATCCAAGCATCGCGTATCGCCATAGAAAGCGTCCCCCGATAGCGAGGTCCAAGTCTAGGGATGAACGGCCGTTGGAACGAACGCACAACAAACTGGCTATTTTATTTTTTGTTCCAATATATTCACCCCCAGGGGACTAGAGCACGTAAAGACGTGTCTCATATGGAACACGCACTCTCGGGAAAATGCATTACGTATGCCTCATGGCGATTGGGAGTAAGATAGTATGACATCTACAAATAACATGGATCGGGAGCGAGCCCGCGAAAATGAGAGGCGGATAGCGAGTGAGAAAGCGCTCGATCGGGCGACGCGTGTTCGGCGAACCAAGGATATAATTTGGTCCGCATTATTAGCTAGCGTGCTTACAATAGTGTTCCTAACCTCGATTGGATGGTTGACTACCCAATCCGTAGTCAATGCGGCTCGCGCTGAGGGAATGAAGGAACTAGTTGCGTTGAGATCGAGCATTTGCGTCGCGAATTTGCAACAGCGCCCGGATGCGGGAGCGAAGCTGGCGGAGTTTAGAGCCCTCTCATATAGCGAGAAGGACGCGGCAGTTCGTAAGTTTATCACCGATGCCAAATTAGCAACCATGGTCGGTGAAGACGCGCCGGCAGACGGGGCTATCGAGAAATGTGCCGACGCGATTAAGCGCCTCGCGTAACTTGTCGACTTAGGCATCAATATCTCGTCAGGGCGGGAGGAGGTGTGTGTCAAAAACTCCGCGAATTTTGTTATGGTCCAGACGCCGCTCGTACTATGCAGTCAAGGAAATCGCCAGCCGCCCCGATCGCTAACATTCCCATGCCGGCCACCGCCAGCGACTGATCGGCAGTCAAATTCTCGAACCAGTGACGGAGGTCACTAAAGTGATTTGGCGGGCGGGCAATGCGAGGAACCACAACTTTCCACTTTCGGGTCCCCAGGCCGGCAAGCAATCTTTACACCTGATCGCAGCGTCCGCCAAACCTTAACCTTGCCGGTACATCCGCGGTCAGGGTTCGGGTTGGATTAGCCCGCGCGTCCACACTCCGCCGTTGCGGCATTTCGGTCTTTGACACCCGAGCCCGACTGAGCTGCAGCGGTAAATTTGCGAGGCTTAAGGTGCCTCCAATGCTTTGGTGATATGCAAAGGGATGCATTTGCTGCATGACCGGCGGGGATAACCCAAAGCCTAGAGAGGTTCTCGCCATGCTTTCTGCTGCGATCAAGTTCGATGAAATGGAGCGCGACTTCTGGGTTTGGTTCAAGAATAACTGCCCATATGCCGTCAGCGATATCACCCGACGGCACGAATGGTTACAGGAGCATCGATTTCCCTATGCGGGACAGACCTGGAGCCGAGTAGCCAGTGCTTATCATATGACCTCAAACAGGCGCGCCATCGGTTGGACCGTGACATACACGGACGATGACGGCGCCAAGGTTCGGGGAAAG
>JADMIO010809327.1_pt1 | contig 36393 bp, 11 predicted proteins | sample 8958161 | NCBI WGS metagenome assembly JADMIO01 (sample SAMN16585339, study PRJNA669376) | soil metagenome | isolation source: Crop rotation soil | place: USA: Cullars Rotation, Alabama | collected 2011
GGCCGCGACTTCAAGTCACGTGAATTCCAAGCTTCGGATCCCACTGTGCTGGAAAGGCCAGTGAGTTTTGCTCCGTCCTGCACATTTATCATGGGCCGGTAGGCCGCCAATTCAAAATTGCCTGCACCCACCGCCGAGCCCCCGGCCGTACCAATGGCGATGGCTCCTGTAACCGCACCTGGCATTACCATACCCACCAAGGTGCTGCCATTGTTCGACACGGCAACGGCATCCACCCCGCCAATACTGAAAGCCGTGGGCGACCCAAGGTTGGTGCCGGTAATGGTAACCAATGTGCCCACATGGCCTGTGGCCGGGGTAAATGAGGTGATGCTAGGAGCCTGGCCAAATAGGACGGAGCCACCCAGCATACACAAAGCAAATAAGAGGGAGAAAAAGCAATGCCCGAGGATAGACTTATTCATGGGAAGAAAGTATTGGTGCTGTTTTCTAAAAATGGATACAGACTACAATGCCATACAAAATTCTTTCACGTAGGAACGGGGCACAACACCTAATCTTAGGGGGTGGGTTAGTTGACAGATGACAGTTGACAGTTGGCAGATTGAAGAATTGAAATACAGGATTAGAGTCAGGTGGTTGATTGGCAATTGGGCTGGGACGGCCTAGACTGCCATCCGTCAACTATTCCATTTGCATATTTTATCTTGCGGAGAGCAATGCCGTTACACTGCACACAGGTTAAAGATGTGCAGTGATCCTGACGGGAAGGTTGCATATTGTCACAGTCCGTGGAGTTTAAAACAATTGGCATCGATGTATTTTCTACATCAGCAATCAGAAATCAAAAAATCAGAGATTGCGCGGTTTTATGCTGCAGGGAGTATCAGTTAAGAAGTTGGATTATCTGATAAAAGCTTTCTAATACAACTTTTGCGTTCTCTGCAGTGTATTTTCTCTGCGTTCTTTGCGGTAAAAAGAGTCGCAAAAGGCTTAACTTGACAACATTGTTGCTGATAGTATAAAATATTGTAGTTCATTATTTTACATTCGCAGCTACTACCAAACATGAGAGTGTTTTTTGCCATCCTTGTTTTTTGTTGCTGGCCTTTTTCGAAGGCCATGCCCCAAACTTTCCCGCTAAAAACCTTTCCGATGGAATCGCTTACCATTGACGACGGGCTTTCGCAGGGAATGATAAACTGGATAGCGCAGGATTATCTGGGTTTTATGTGGATTGCCACCAAGGACGGCCTCAACCGCTATGACGGCTCGCATTTTGTGGTGTACCGGCACAATCCCGCCGATACCCGGACGCTGGCCGAAAACATGGTCTCTTATATTTTCGAGGATTCAAAAAAACGCCTTTGGATAGCCACGGCCAGCAATGGCCTCGACCTTTTCGACAGGGATTCGGAAACCTTTACCCATTTTACCCACGATGAAAAAAACAAGCAAAGTCTGGCGGGAGCCAAAGTGAATGCCCTTGCGGAAGACCTGGATGGCAACTTGTATGTAAGTACAAACGCCGGTTTATGCCTGGTAAATGAAACCACTGCCGCAAATGGAAAACCCGGTTTTTCATTCACTGTGATTGACGGCCACCCCTATTGCAAGGTATTTGCCACTAAAAAAGGCCAGATATGGGTATCACCCGCCAACGATTCCGTTTACACGCTCACCAAGACAGATGGAGGTATCACAAAAAAATCGATGCCACTTTCAATAAGCCATACCACCGGCGGTAGGAAGTTCACCAAGGAGGTATTGTCTTTTGCTTACGACAAGGCTCATGGTCTGCTCTACATGATATTGCCCGACGGCTTGCTGAGATACAACGAAAAACAGGATAACTGGAAGCAAATGCCGGGCTTGCCAATCAACAGCGACGAACTTAGCTACAGTTCATTCATCTACTCCACTGGCACTATCTGGATAGCAGCCAACGACCGTATATTGCTATATGATACAAGCGCCCATGCCACTTTTCAATTGGCCACTGGAAATGAGAAAATGGCACAAATGCTTGCCCATCCGCATCATTTCATGAAAGACAGAAGCGGCAATGTATGGATTGGCACCAAGGGTTATGGCATTCTGAAATACAATTCAAGAGCGGAGAAATTTCACCATACCGACACTGAGAGCATTGTCGGCATGACCGAAAACAACGATGGCCATGTGATAATCCTAAAACACAACCAACTGGCCGGACTGTTTGACAAGGGCACCAACAGTTACACAGGCCTGCTGCCCCAAATTGAAAAGGGCATAAAAACCAGCAATATCCATGTGCTTGCCGCCCAGCAAGACCATACTGGCAATTACTGGCTGGCATGCGATAACCTCCCGTTTATGCTTTTCAACAACAAAAGCAAGACTGCTGCTACTTTGCACGTCCCTCCATCCAATTATTTCCCCATCTATAAAAGCCTTCAGGGCAATATATGGGCATGCACAAGCGACTCCGCCATCTGTTTTGATACCAATGGAAAAAACATTGCCAGCTATGGTTTCCCTATTCAAAACAATATCAGCTTCTACGCATTTATACAAGCCATCCATCAACAAAACGACAGCATTTTCTGGATGGCCTCCACCAATGGATTATTACGTTTAAATAAAAACACCCGGAGCTGGAAAACATACCAAAACGATCCTGCCGACGCTGCATCGTTGAGTTCCAATATGGCATTCAGCCTATGTGCCGACCCTGCGCAACCCGAAAAGTATCTTTGGGTTGGCACCAACGGTTCGGGCCTCAACAGGCTGGACATCGATGCCGGCCTATTCACCCGCTATACGGCCAAAGACGGACTGCCCAACGATGTGGTTTATGGCATTTTGACCGATAACGACGGCCATCTTTGGATAAGCACCAACAATGGCCTTTCCAAGTTCAGCCCATCGCAGCAGAGTTTCCAGAACTTTGAGGCAAAGGATGGGCTGCAGGGCAACGAATTCAACCGTTATGCATACTGCAAAACAAAAGACGGCACCTTGTTTTTTGGCGGGATAAACGGCTTCAATTATTTCAACCCGCAGGAGATAGGTAAAAACGCCTTACCCCCCAATATCGTTATTACAGCATTAAAAATCGGCAATAAGCCCGTGGCTATTGATGATGACAAAAAGATTCTGACAAAATCCATTGGCATGACGGAGAGGATTGTACTCAACCATTCCGACAATATGATTTCCTTCGATTTTATCGCTTTGGATTTTACCCAGCCCTCCAAAAACCAATACCAGTATAAGATGGAAGGCTTCGATAAGGAATGGATCCATGCAGGTACCGTCCACGCGGCCACTTACACCAACCTAGACCCCGGCCAATACAGTTTCAAGGTGAAGGGCAGCAACAGCGACGGGGTTTGGAACGAAAATGGTGCCAGCATACAGCTTACCATTTTGCCGCCCTGGTGGGCCACTTGGTGGTTCCGGAGCCTTTTGCTGCTTGCCATTGGCATGGCCGCCTATAGTTTTTACAGGTACCGCCTGCGGCAGGCGCTTCAAGTACAGGCCATCCGAAACAAGATAGCAAGCGACCTGCACGATGAGATTGGCAGCAACCTTAGCTCCATCTCCATTTTCAGCCATGTGGGAAAAGAACAGTCGGAAGGCCAGCCTGTTGCGCAGGTGTTGCAAAAAATAAGCAGCTATGCCCAACAGAGCATGGAGGCGATGGGCGATATCGTGTGGATGATAAACGCCACCAACGACCGTTTTGAAAATATCATCGACCGGATGAGGGAACTGGCGGTAGAATTGCTGGAAGCAAAAAAAATAGGGCTAGTGTTGGACATCAACGACCGGCTGAACCAAATAAAGCTGGGTATGCAGGAACGAAAGAATTTCTGGCTCATTTACAAGGAGGCCCTGAACAATGCCGCAAAATATGCTGAGGCTGACAAAGTGTTTATTTCCCTTCAATTGGAAAACGGATGGGTAATGCTGCAGGTAAAGGATGATGGCATTGGGTTTGACGCCGGTAAGCCGGGTGTAGGCAATGGCCTGAAAAACATGCGGCAGCGGGCTTTATTGCTGAAGGGTTTGTTTTCAATCACCTCGGCACCCGGCAACGGCACCAGCATCGAACTGAAGTTTAAGGTATAAAGAAATGGTTCTTCTCCAAAATTAGTGGGGCGGCTGTTCAAGGCCTGAAGGGCTGACATCAGTTAGCACAAATCTTGTCCCGTACATCAGGTCCGGGGTGAAGCCCTGTGATTTAAAAAGGTTCCCAAGCCATTAAGCTGTAAGGGCGGCATAACTATTTCGGTTTTTGGCAAAAAAACAAAGAAATAATGCCCGTCTTGGGCGGCTGTCCGCCCACCATCAATTCAAATCCCTACCCCCATGAATTAGGGGCTGCCGCAAAAAATGCAGGTTATAATTTTGCGTCATGATAAGGGTATTGGTATTTGAAGACAATAAGGCAAGACAGGAGGCGCTGGAAATGCTGTTGGAGCATACCCCTGATATGTTTTGTGCTGGAATGTATCCCAATTGTACCAATGTAGAGCATATCGTGCGGGCGACGGTGCCCGATGTGGTGCTGATGGATATCGACATGCCGGAGGTAAACGGCATCGAAGGGTTGAGGTTGATAAAGAAGCATCATCCCGGCGTGCTGGTACTGATGCAGACGGTTTTTGAGAACAATGAACATATTTTCACCGCCATCCGCTCGGGTGCCCATGGATATTTCCTAAAGAAAACACCTGCGCAAAAACTGATAGAAGGGATAAGGGAAGTGATGGAGGGGGGTGCGCCCATGAGCCCCGCCGTTGCCCGCAAAGTGCTGGAAATGCATCATGAACAGCCCAGTGGCGCCAAAAGCCAGGTATTCCCCCTGAGCGACCGGGAACTTGAAATCCTGTCCTTGCTGGTAAAAGGACACAGTTATAAAATGATTGCAGAATCCGCAGCTATAAGTTGGCATACGGTGAACGGGCATGTCAAGAAAATTTATGAGAAGCTGCACGTGCATTCTGCCACCGAAGCCGTCAAAAAAGCCATCGACAACAGGTTGGTGTAGAGACGCACTGCGTGCGTCTAACTGCGTGCGTCTACTGCCATGCCGCCATAACAAGCAGGCCTGAAAAAATGAACATACCGCTCTGCAAGGCTGGCAGCCATACAGCATTGTTGTGTTGTCCGCCTGCAGTCTGTCCTGCCCCGTAGAGGCGCACGGGGTGCTTCTTTACGGGACTATTTTTCCACCATGCGGTAGAGACGCCATGCATGGCGTCTCTACAACGACCCTACCGTTCCACCACCACCGTCTGTTCCAATCCGTTACCTAGTGATATTTTATAAACCCCCGCCGCCAGCCGGCTGCCCAACTTGATGGATTGGCTAGCGCTGCCGCCCAGATGCTCGATTGGCATTGCCAGCACCCGCTGACCGATGGCATTGTACACCGACAGCGTGTAGCGGCCCTTCTTCAGGTTGCCCAGTTGCAGTGTCATCATGCCGTCTTTCACGGGATTAGGGGAAACACCGAAGGTTTCAAGTTTTGAGTTCTCAGTTTTAAGTTTCAGCACGGCGCTGTATTGCATGGTTCCATCAAAGCTGATGGCCTTTATCCGGTAATAAAGTGAGTTGTCAGTTGTGAGTTGTGAGTGAGCGTCCGTCAGGCTGTAGCTTTTGGAGCCTGTGGATGGAATGGTGCCGATGCTGGCAAAACTTCTGCCATCGGTGCTTTTCTCCACCTCATAGCCTTTGATGCCGTCCTCGTTACCCATTTGCCATTCTACCTGTGTGCCTCCATCCTTGGTGTAAGCCTTTGCGTTGATGAACACGGTTGGAAGCACCATGGGGTTATTGAAGACTACCATGAACCTGTCGGCTGCGTAGGAACCAGCCTCCGCTGTCACGGTAAAGGGATAACTACTGATGGCCCCCTCCCTTGTCGGCAGCACCATCTGCTTGCCCAGCCAGCTGTCCAGCAGAGAGGCGGTAAGGCCTTCGGGGAGGCCGCCAGTCATGAATTGGAGCGCATAGTTGCGGACGGTGAGGCTGCCCAAACGTAGGTAAATGGTGTCGTTGGTGCCTATCGAGGCCCTGGCCTCCAAGGCCAGCCTCTTCCCGTCATTATTTAGGGCGATGGTTTCACTGAGGTTATCCACCTTGTTCACATCATCATTGCCCACGGCATTGCTGCCGCCTGCACCAAAAGTGGAGAGCACACCGTCTGCCAGCGTGAGCACGCCACCATTGTCGTAGGTGAGGTTGGTATGGAATGTCGCCCTGCCCGTGGCATCCAGCAGGTTGGGCGCAGAAACAGGCATGGTCGCCTTGTCATCCTCGTCAATGGCAAGGCTACCACCGCCGTTGGGCTCCACGAAGAAGGCATGGCTGCTCTGGATATACTGGCTGCCGCCAGTGACAGGACCATTGCCGAATATGCCATCTGGGATGCGCTCCCACTGTCCCGGCCCGATTTTATGCACCAGCCTGTAGCCGCCTGTGCCGCCGATACTGGCATCCCATACCCAAAACCTGTCGGTCTTTACGGAAGCATTATTACCGATATTCAAGGTAACTTTCTCAAAATCAATGCTAGACGCAAATGGATTGCCCACCAATGTATGCGATTTGCCGGCATCGATGGCTACTGACGCCGCTGACCTTAGGCCGCCAATGGCACGCAGTGTGGTGGAGCCGCTGCCGCTGGTCACCCTCCGATCGCCGCGTACAAAGAGCAGGTAACCCTGGTCGCCATTCGTTGACATTGCCGGCAGATTGCTCCAATTGCCGGTGATGGCGCCTTGCGTATAGGCACGGATAGAGGCCGTGCTGGTGCTGCCAAGGGCCGGCCACCAATCGAAACCTAAGACCGGTGACGGTGCCGAGCCGGAATAAGGACCTGTGATAAGCGTGCCGTAGCTGCCGGGTTCGCTGGCGGCCGCCCCTGCGGAAGTAATGGGGGTACGCCCCTCCGCCCAGGCCTGCCGGATGCCGGGCCCGGTTACAGGTATGGTGAGCAGCCGCCACCTGCGGCCGCTATTGGGTATATAGCGCTCAACGGTGACATTGCTGGCGCCATCGATGGTGCCGGGGCTGTAGCCGATAGAACCGCTGCCGGCCGCGGTGGATTTTACAATAACGGGCTGGCCGTTGAAGTTGGCGCTGCCATTCACGAAAAAAGTTTTATTGGGGTTTATTATAAGGCTGCTGTAAGCATCCATCATAAAGTTGTTCCCGTCAGTTACTGTATAGTCTACATCCTGCGTGATGATATGGCTGTTTTGAATCAATATGCTGTTGCCGGCACCGGGTGGCTGGGTGGCTGTTTTCCAGCCTATGCCATTATTGTATTCCCAGGTGGATGGGGAAGCAAAATTGCCCGTTACATAGGAACGGAAACCAGCATTGGCGATAGCAAGCACATCGGTTTGCTGAAAACCTTGGGTAATGATGTTGCCTCCTGCTTCAAGGGTTGTTATCACTGGCTCTCCAATTGTAAAATTCAGCTGCGTGCCCCCAACTGACAAAATACCGCCCGCACTTGGCTGCACTTTGCGGCTGATGGATTGGGAAGATGCCCACAGTACCCCCAGCAAACCCACTAAGATGATTGAAAATTTCATGGCCTGTTTTGTTTAACATGATTGCAGTAAGTAAAATGTGTATTTGGCAACCATGTTACTTCGTTCCCGTAACCAGGCTTATACCAAGCTTCTCCTTAATCTTTTCCAGGTCTGCCTTGAAAGCGGCATTCTCGGCTGCCAATTGCTCATTTTGCTTTTTCAAGCTGGTTATTTCCGCCTGCTGCTCCTGCATGCCTTTTACCAGCGGGACTACAAATAGTTCGTAAGCCACACTGTAATGGTCCTTCTCGTTTTTGGGGATGTTGACACCATTGAAATTGTACCCGGTCTCTTTCATAGCCTTTTCTACATCCTGGGCCACAAAGCCGCTTTGTCGCACTGCTGTGGAACTCTTGAAATCAACCCGCTCAAAATGTTTCCTTTTAGTAGCGGCATCCATGCCATCGGTAAGAAATTCCTCGAACCTGCGGGTGTCAAAATTGTACACCACAGGCTTTAATTTCATGATGAAATCCAGCCCCTTTACATCAGTTTCCTTGATATTGGTCTTAAAGCGGCCATCGGAGGGAAAGGTATAAGCGACCTGTCCTTCTATCACGGTAACGCTGGCATTGCCCAAGCGGATTTTATTGTTCACCGTAGCGGTTGCACCATTGCCAATTGCGGTGGAATTGCTTGAGTTATTGGTGATATCGGCATTGGAGCCCAAAGCAGTATTGTTGCTGCCTGTGGCATTGGTATTCAGCGCATAGTAGCCGATTGCGGTATTATTGTTGCCAGCACCGTTGTTTGACAATGCGTGGTTGCCAACTGCCACGTTGTTGGCACCACTGCTATTGTTGCCCATCGACCAGGCACCAATGCTGGTATTGGCGGCAGCATTGCTTGTGTTAAGCGCCAGAAAACCCATCGCCACATTTTCAGACCCGGTGCTGTTGCCACCTAATGCCTGATAACCTACGGCTGCATTCCCAAAAGAGCTCGTACTGGCTATAAGTGCCTCGGACCCCACCGCGGTGTTGAACGTACCTGTGTTTACATTCAGCGCATTTTTGCCCACGGCTGTATTTTCACTTCCTGCAAAACCCTGCCCTACTTTGATTCCGTTTACCTGGATATTGTTGCTGAATACGGTGCTGCCGAGAAAAGTCTTATTGCCATTGGCCAATTGGTCAGTATTCAAATCCATCAGCCCTGAAAAGGATGGAAAGCTGGCAACGGTCCCATTGGCCATCAGAGCCTGGGTTGCAGTTCCGCCTGGAATGGCAAAACCACTGGCGGTCATTGTGCCGCTGGTATTAACGGATGTGACATTTGTATTGCCCAACTGGATAGTATTGTCGGCACCCACTTTGGCGAAATAGCCAATAGCTGTGGCGTTCTGCAAATTGCCGGACGACACGTCTGAATAGGTTCCTATGGCGGTATTGCTGTTGCCGGTCGTGTTGGCATAAAGGGCGGCGGTGCCTACTGCCGTATTGCTGAAACCGCTGGAATTGCTGTAAAATGCGGACTGGCCAACCGCCGTATTGGAATAGCCGCTGGTATTGCCCAGCATTGCTGTGGCACCTAAAGCGGTATTGCCCCCACCGGTGGTGGCAAACACAAGTGCCTGATAGCCCAAGGCGGTATTGTACATAGCCGAAGTATTTGCCTGGAGGGCACTGAGGCCAACCGCTGTGTTGCCTGTGGCCGACCCATTGCCCATACCCACCGTTATATTGTTGATGGTTGCGTCTTGGGTTAGGGTAGTGATGCCGCTGAAGGTCTTGTTGCCTGCGGCTGTCTGGTTCGTAGTCAGGTTCATCAAGCCACTGAGGGATGGAAAGGCGGAAACAGAACCGTCGGCCATCAAAGCCTCCGTGGAACTGCCGCCCGCTTTTACAAAACTGGCCGCGGTGATGGCGTTGGCAAAAGTCTTGCTCCCGGTTGCCGTCTGGGTAGAACCCAGGTCCATAAAATCAGAAAGGCTGGATACGGACCCATCAGCCATCAATGCCTGCGCAGAAGTGCCGCCCGGTGTGGCGAAACCACCCCAGGCAGTGACCTTGCCACTGGTAGTGACAGCTGTTACAAAATCGTTGCCTATCTGAACGGCGTTGCTTGCATTTACCAATGCACCATTACCAATGGCTGTAGCATTTTCCAAATTGCCAGTGCCCACATTGGCACTGTATCCAATGGCGGTATTTCCAAGACCGCTTGTATTGGCATTCAATGCAAACACGCCGAAGGCGGTATTTTGAGACCCGTCAGTATTGTTGCCAAGTGCGGAGCGGCCCATACCAGTGTTGAAACTGCCACTGGTATTGCTGGAAAGTGCCGAAGCGCCCGCAGCTGTATTATTGTTGCCGGAATTGGTAGCCATGAGCGACTGGTATCCCACACCCGTGTTGTACTGGGTGGCATTTGCCTGAAGCGCGGTGTTGCCTACCGCTGTGTTTGTTGCATCGTTGTTGTTGCCCCTCCCCACCGTAACGTTGTTGATGCTGGCATCTTTTCCAAGAATGGTGGTGCCGCTGAAAGTTTTGTTTCCTGCCACTGTTTGGTTGGTGGTTAAGTCGACAAAACCGAAGCCACCAAAACTGGCTGGGTTTACCCATGACAGATTGCCAGAGCCATCCGTCTGCATTACATAGCCGTTGGCGCCCGCAACCGTGGGAAACTTGTACGCTGTACCGATTTGCAAACTCCCGTTCACGCGTAACAGGTCGGTGGAAAAATCGCCGTACACGAGTGGTGAGGCTGAATTGCTGTTTTCAATATACAGCTTGTTGCTGCCCGTTTCGTTAGAGCCGGCTCCGGCGCCTAGGAATATATTAGCCGACCCCGCTGTATTGTTGAGGCCGGCTTGATAGCCGACAGCCACATTGTTGGCGCCGGTAGCGCTGCTGGACAACACATTGTATCCGATGGCCACATTGTTGTTGCCGCTGCCGAGTTGCGAAAGGGCGGCAGAGCCAAGACCCACATTGTTGTTGGTTGACCCGGCATTGAACAAGGCAAAATTGCCGATACCCACGTTATCGTTGCCGTTGTTGTTGTACAATGCATAGTGACCCGTAGCCACATTGCGCATGCCCGCCACATTGCTGTTCAACGCATTGTAGCCAAAAGCCGCATTGGCGGCACCTGTGGTATTGCTTGCAAGGGAGTTGTATCCAACAGCTGCATTGGAAGTGCCACTTGTAACTGCTGCCAGGGAATTGTTGCCCATAGCCGTATTGAAAGCCCCTGAAACAGCTCCTTGACCAACAGACATGCCGGCTATCCTGATATTCTTGTCGAAGTTTATGTTCCCTGTAAATGTTTTATTGCCGCCAATATATTGGTCGGTCGTTAAATCCACAAAATCCCCACCGCCACCCCCACCGGACGGTGTAACCCAGCTGGCCAACCCATTGGCATCCGAAGTGAGCACTTTTCCTTCTCCCTGCGTACCATCGGCAATTTTTATCTGTCCCTGTACATGGAATTTTGCGTCAGGGAGGGCCGTGCCTATCCCAACATTGCCCGTCGCGGAAGAATACTGGTTGTTGCCATTTACCGCCCAGCTGCTGCTGCCACCGCCGAAACTGGCAGGGTTTACCCAGCTGATATTTCCATCACCGTCGGTCTGCATCACATAGCCATTGATGCCCGCATCGGTGGGGAATTTATAGGCTGTGCCAATCTGCAAACTACCATTGACCCTCAACAGGTCAGTGGCAAAATCACCATAGACAAGTGGTGACGGGGAACCGGTATTATCAATATACAGTTTGTCACTGCCGGTTTCATCGGTGCCGGCACTGGCGCCTAAAAAGATATTGCCCGAGCCGGTAAGATTGTTTACTCCTGCAAATAGTCCAATGGCCACATTATTGTTTCCCGAGGTTTTAAAGCCTAAGGCGTTGGCACCCACCACGGTATTGTAACCACCAAAGGTGGCACTGGATAACGCACCCCTGCCCACCACGGTATTCAGGTCACCGCTTGCTATCCCGTTCATGGCACCCTGCCCAATAGCGGTGTTCCATATACCAGTGCTTGCACTGGCAGCGCCATGGCCCACATAAGTATTCAGACTGCCGCTTATATTGCTTTTTCCCGCCTCATATCCTAAGTACACGTTTTGGCGATTGGCTAGGTCGTCGCCCTGACCGGCGTTCTGTCCAATAAATACAGATTCGCCGGTATTGTAAAAAGGCAGTTTGCCCCCGTCGATGCCTATGCTGCCTGCCACCTGCAGCTTATTGGCAGGTGCAACAGTGCCTATGCCCACATTGGCGCCGTTGTTAAAGATGTTGGCATTGTTTGTTACCCACGAAGAACCATTCCAATAGACGGTATTGCCGGCAGCAGTTCCCGCCGCAAGTCCGGAACTACCCGCTGTTTGTGCATACAAGGCATAGGGAACGCTGTTCAATTGAGTGGTGCCCATGTCGGTATAGCTGCTGCCGCCAGTGGCATCCATTTCCACCTGTATAAACTTGGCGCCATTGCCCCAATTGACGGCTGATAAAGTACCGATGATTGGGGTGCCGCCACCAATACTAAGGCTGAACAAACCCAGTGAGGTAGTGGTTGGATGATGTGATTCTTGATACACAACGGTTCCACTTGCGCTTACATCACGGATGCTTATTCGCAGGCCCAAGGCTTGGCTGGCAAGTATTTCACCACTGGCATTGCGGGCCACACCTTGGTAAGGAATGGCTAGAGGAGACTGTGCAAGCAGGGCTACAGATGCCAGCAAACAAGATATCATCAGTAAAAACCTTGCAGGTAAACTTTTCATGTTGGTCGATTTTATTTTGTAAGCTTGATGGAATACGGCAGTCGGTGTATCATGCTTTTGTATCAGTGGAGCAAGCATCAGCAGTTGGATTTCTGAAAATGGTGTATTGAGCAAAGCTAATTTTTGGATTAGCTACAGTCAATCGTTGATAGCAATGAAAAATGTTGGCCGGCAAAGAGGGGATTGGGAATGCCAATCATTGGAATCAACGATCGGTATCGGAAATTGGCTTGGAATGGTCAGTCGCATGCTTTCATCCATCTGCCAGTTTTCCTAGCTTGTCCCGATTAAAAGTCAGCACCCGGGTCCAGTATTGTATTCATCGTAAAACGACGGGTTCTAAAATGACTATACTTTGTATTTACTCACAACTCACATTTCGCAACTCACTGCGGAAGCGCCATTATAGGCTTAATACAACAAAAGGCCGTTTCCCCGCTTGCTTAAAAAAACCACTCAAATTTCAATCCGCCGATTGTCCGTAGCTTTGAAGAGTTGCTTATGAACCAGTCCTTGTCCCGGTTTCTTATCCTTGCTGTATGCATGATTTATGCCTCGTATTTTGCCGATGCACAATGCCCGGCCGCGGGCAATCTGGATATCACCCCCACGCTATACTCACAGGAAAACGGTCTCGCTTCTAATATGCTGATGGGCATAGCCAAGGACAGTATGGGTTACCGCTATTTTTTGGGGATAAATAAAAAATGGATACGATACGATGGGGTAAATTTCGATACCCGACACAAATATGATAGTATTCCACTTATCAATCATGGCTATAGCGACCAAGGATTCACCGATGGCACAGAGAATGATTATGTTGAGCAGCGGATGGATTACCCCGATTATAAATATCAGAAGACCAAGAATGGGTCTGCCTACAGATGGTCATACAACTTTGACTCACTGATTTGGATGGATGCGTATAAGAACAAACGGCTTGCGTTCAAGCTGCCCGCCTCATTGGGCGCTTATCCGTATATATATTGGTATCCTGTGGAAGATACCTGCTGGATCACCAGTGCCAACCAGGTTTTCCGTTTCGACCTGCCAACAAAAACATTCTCGCCGGTCGCTACTATGGGTCCCAAAAGAATAGAACCACCCGGCAAAGCTCCCATGCTTCTCTTTATCAGACCAGGTGACGGCATGTATTTACTGACAAGCGACGGGTTGCTAAGGATGAATAGAAGGCACCACGCTTTTGAACCCTTTGCCGCAGTCACTTCGGGTAGCCGCCTGAACAGGATAGGCCAGTTGATAATGGGTAACTATATAATGGCTGCTGAATGGAGCAGCATTAAAGAGATAGACCTTACAACCGGATTAGTTAGTAAAATTGAACTGGCGGATTACTCAGAGACCAAAAACCTCGCTGCTTTGGAGATAACAAATCTGGCCAATTTTCATAACTATCTAATGATAGGCACAGCTAATGCCGGGTTGTTCATCTTCAACCGCTGCACGAGGGTCATGCAGCATTTTCAATACGACAAGCAAAGCGGCAGTTCCAGCCCTGCCAATTCAGTGATATGGCTGGCAGAAGATGATAAGCATGTGGTATGGATGCAAACGGGTGCGGGACTGATCAAGCTGGAAGTAAACGACAAGCGAATGAGCAGTTTTTCCCCTTCTTCCGTTAAACAAGGTGGCATTTGCAGCGACTGCTGCAACATAAGGGCTTTATATTGCGCGGACGGGAATAGCCTGCTGATTGGAGCAATAGAGGGGCTTTATCATTTTGACCTCAACACCCGCCAGTTTACTCTTTTGCGTGCGCCTACCGATAATAAACCAATATGGGACAAAGGTGGGATAAGCTCCATAACCGGTGACGGCAAGGGGAATGTTTTTATTGGTGACTGGAGCAATAACTGCGTTCTTCTTCTGAACAAAGGAAGGAAGAAGTTGGTAAACATTTTACCCAAAGAGAGCAGAACAGGCACCACCTACACCAATTTCCGCTGCCTGTTATATGATTCGAACCATGTACTATGGGTAGGCACCAACGAAGGAGTAGTGAGAATCAGTAATATAGACGATTTTATAAAAAATAATTATACCGGACCTTTAAAAACAATGAATTATCTGACGGGAAAGGATGGGACCCCTTTGCCGCCAATCGGAGACTGCTTTACAATTGCTGAAGATAAAAAGGGCCATGTCTGGCTTGGAACCGCTAATGGATTATATATTTATGATGATGAAATCAAATCGCTGGAAAGATACAACCACATGCCACGTACAGCTTCGTCGATAAGTGATGATGATGTACGTTCCATTTGTATATCCAGTGACAATGAGGCATGGATTGGCACCAACAACGGAGGCCTGAATCGTTTTGACCTTAACACGAAAACCTTCATTGCTGTTACCACGGCCAATGGTTTGCCGAACAATTCCATATATAGTATTTTGGAAGACAATAACGGTTTTCTTTGGTTAGGCACCAATGCGGGACTTTGCCGTTTCAACAAAAAGGATAATTCCGTACGCACCTATACACCCAAAGATGGCATCCAAAACATGGAATTCAATACCAATGCCGTTACAGTGATTAAGGACGGACGGTTTTGCTTTGGTGGCCGCACGGGATTCAATCTGTTTCACCCTGATTCCATGAATGCTGCCTTTCCCCCACCACCGGTTGTCATTACCCGCATAAGGGTTTTTGACCGTGATTTCCCCGTGACGGAAGCCCGTTTTCGGTTAAGCCATGAAGAAAACTCATTGACTTTCGACTTCGCCACCCTCAATTATTACCGCAGCAATGACAATCAATATGCGTATATGATGGAAGATGCGGATAAAGATTGGGTAAAAGCAGGCAACCGGCAATATGCAAGCTACACCAATCTGGCCCCGGGCAGTTATACATTCAAAGTGAAAGCCGCCAACTACACCGGCATGTGGAACAACCAGATAACCGCCATTCAATTTGCCATCCGGCCGGCTTGGTACAATAGCTGGTGGTTTAGATTGGCTGTGTTACTGCTTGCAGGTGGCGGTATTTACGCGCTGTACAGGTATCAACTGCGGCAAGTGTTGAAACTGCATGGCTTGCGCAACCGCATAGCCAGCGACCTGCACGATGAGATTGGCAGTACACTCAGCAGTATTTCCCTTTCGACCGCGCTGATACAAAATAGGCTGCAGGAAAATCATCCCGAGGTGGATAAACTGCTTCAACAGGTAAGCAACAATACGGAGAATATGTTGGAGGCACTAAACGATATCGTGTGGGCAATCAATACTACCAATGACCGCTTTGACAATGTGGTGAACCGCATGCGGGCATTTGCCATTGAAATATTGGACCCAATTGATATCCTTATAGAGTTCAACACCAGTGTGACGTCGAAGGATATACAACTAGATATGGAGCAACGCAAAAACCTATATCTGATATTCAAGGAAGCGGTAAACAATATTGCCAAATATGCCCAATGTAAAAATGTATGGATTGATTTAGAAAAAAACAATGGCAATATCTTACAGTTAAAAATAAAAGATGATGGCAAAGGCTTTGACATATCAGGAGGTGATAGCGGGAGAATAAGCCTTTCGGGCAATGGGATAGCGAATATGAGAAAAAGGGCGCAGGAGTTAAAAGGCCAGATTGATATTAAATCTAAAAGAAACCAAGGAACTGAGATTTGCCTTAGGTTTTACGTTTAAAATCATTGGAATCAACTATTCAATTTTACAGTTCAGCAACCCAATTTTGTCCAATGATCAAAGTAGCAGTATTTGACGACAATAAGCCTAGGAGGGAATTGCTCGAAATGCTGCTCAACGCTACCCTAGGCATGGAATGTACTGGTGCTTTTGAAGATTGCCGCGATATAGTTGCAAACATTGAGCAGAATGTTCCCGATGTAGTACTGATGGATATAGACATGCCGCATGTGAACGGCATTGAAGGGGTGCGGATAATCAAGCTGCATTTTCCCCAGGTGAAAATACTGATGCAAACGGTATTTGAAAACAATGACCAAATCTTTCATGCCATCTGTGCTGGGGCTGAAGGATATATTCTTAAGAAAACCCAACCGGCAAAACTTATTGACGGTATTACCGAAGTTGTAAACGGCGGAGCGCCCATGACCCCAACCGTTGCCCGGCAGGTGCTTCAGATGTTCAGCGAACGAAACAAAAAACCCGTAATAGATTTCAATTTAAGCGAGCGGGAATTGGAAATACTCGCCATGCTGGTGCAGGGGCTTAGCTACAAAATGATTGCAGGCAAATGCCATATATCCTATTCAACCGTCAATAGCCATATCAGCCATATTTACGAAAAGCTTCATGTAAAATCGGGCACGGAGGCTGTGGCCAAGGCCCTTGCGCAAAATATTGTTTAGCGCATGTTCAGAAGGCCGATGTGACGCTTGTAGCATGCTCTGCGAAGCTTGCGCAGCCTCGCAGTACTACCATGTTGCCTTAGGCAACGGTCTATTGATGCGTATAATCCAGAAATAGGGAAAGGCTGAGAAATAACACCTCATCGGTTTTGGAAACCCAAGAGGTGTTTAGCTCTGTGCGAAGGAGATGCACTGCCGTGCGTCTCTACGGGTGACATTATCTTTCCACTACCACCGACTGCTCCAATCCCTCTCCTAGTGATAGTTTGTACACTCCAGCCGACAACCTACTGCCAAGCCTGATGGATTGCGTGGCGCTACCGCCCAAATGCTCCACAGATATTGCCAGCACCCGCTGCCCGATGGCATTGTACACCGACAACGTATAGCGCCGCTTCTTCACATTGCCCAGTTGCAGGGTCATCATGCCGTCTTTCACCGGGTTGGGGGAAACGGAGAATGTTTCAAGTTTTGTGTTTTCAGTTTTAAGTTTCAGTACGGCGCTGTATTGCATGGTTCCATCAAAGCCTATGGCCTTTATCCGGTAATAAAGTGAGTTGTCAGTTGTGAGTTGTGAGTGAGCGTCCGTCAGGCTGTAGCTTTTGGAGCCAGTTGATGGAATGGTGCCGATGCGGGCAAAACTGCTGCCATCGGTGCTTTTCTCCACCTCGTACGCTTTGATGTCCTCCTCATTGCCCACCTGCCACTCCACCCTTGTACCGCCATCCTTTGTGTAGGCCTTCGCATTGATGAATACGACCGGCAGCACCGCAGGGTTGCTGAAGACTATCTTGAACCGGTCCGCCGCCGAGGAGCCTGCCGCCGATGTTACCGTGAAGGGATAACTGCTGATGGCCCCCTCCCCTGTCGGCAGCACCGTCTGCTTGCCAAGCCAGCCATCCATCAGGAAGGCGGTGAGGCCTTCGGGAAGGCTACCTGCCTTGAACTGAAGCGCATAGCTGCGGGCGGTGAGGTTGCCCAGCCGCAGGTAGAGCGTATCGTCCGCACCAATTCCGGCACGGGCCTCCAATGCCAGCCTCCTGCCCTCTCTGATCAAGGCGATGCTTTCACTGAAATTGTCCACCTTGCCCACATCATCGCTGCCTACTGTGTTGATGCCGCCGGCCCCAAATGTGGAAAGCACGCCGTCTGCCAGGGTGAGTATACCGCTGTTGTCGTATGTGAGGTTGGTATGGAATGTCCCCCTGCCCGTGGCATCCAGCAGGTCGGGCGCAGAACCGGAGACAATGGCCTTGTCATCGTCGTCGATGGTGACAAAACCACCTGTGTTGGGTTCCACAAAAAATGCCTGGCTGCTCTGTATATACTGGCTGCCTGCGGTGGCAGGGCCGGTGCCGAATACGGCATCGGGGACCCGCTCCCATTGGCCCGCTCCTATCTGGTGAACCAACCTGTAACCGCCCGTGCCGCCAACAGTCGCATCCCAGACCCAGAAACGGTCAGCCTTGACCGATGTGGGATTGCCGCTGTTGGCTGCAACCTTCTCAAAATCAATGGCAGAGGCAAAGGGGTTTCCTACGAGCGTATGCGACTTGGTAGCGTCGATATTCACTGATGCGCCGGTTTTCAACGCACCTGTCGCCCGCAAAGTGGTGGCGCCGCTGCCGCTGGTCACCTTCCTGTCGCCACGGACAAAGATTAAGTAACCCTCGCTGCCGTTCGTCGCCATCGTTGGCACACCGTTCCAGTTGCCGGTGGCTGCACCCTGGGTGTAACTCCGGATAGAAGCGGTGGCGGTGCTGCCCAAGGCAGGCCACCAGTCGAAGCCGAGGGCAGGTGACGGTGCCGAAGCCGTATAATTGCCAGTGATGATGGTGCCATAGACGCCGGGTTCACTGGCGGCCGCTCCTGTGGAGGTAATCGGTGTACGCCCTTCGGCCCAGGCCTGCCGGATGCCGGGCCCGGTGACGGGTATGGTGAGCAGCCGCCACCTGCGGCCGCTGTTGGGTATGTAGCGCTCGATAGTGACATTGCCGGCGCCGCTGATATTTGCCTGCCCCTCGCCAATGGAGCCAGTGCCGGCGGCGCTGGATTTTACAATTACAGGCTGGCCGTTGAAGTTGGCCGTGCCTGTAACGGATAATGTTCTGCCGGGATTGACAATGAGACTGGCACCTGCCTGCAATTGCAGGTTGTTGCCAACGGTATAGTCCACATCCAGCGTGATGGTGTGACCACCTTGAATAGTGATATCGTCGCCTATAGCTGGGGGAGCGGAAGCTATTTGCCAGCTATTGCCGTTATTATATTCCCATGTGCCAGGCGTGCTAAAATTGCCGGTTATAAAGGAGCGGTAACTGATTGCCATGCAAGCATGAACCGCGGCATTGTTGTCATCGCAATCGCCTAATGTGGAGGCTATTTGGTTATAGCCCGGCCCCGGCTTTTCGCAGGAAATCTGGCTGTCTATATAGTAGCCATCATTGTCCGCATCCAGATACCAGGTGATTGGCATGAATGCAGCCGGATCCAAATCATTGCAATCGCCCTGTGTGATAGCAGTTTGGTTGAATCCGGCACCAGGGCTGGTGCAAGACATGACTGTGTATAGGTAGTGCCCGTCATTGTCGGCATCGTAGTACCAGGGAGTCTCGAATACAGTGGGGTCTGAATCATCACAGTCACCCAACATAACGCCAGTTTGCCTATAGCCCAAAGCCGGCATACTGCATGCGGATTGTGTACTTATATAATGCCCGTCGTTATCGGCATCCAGATACCAGGTCTGCTCAACTTGCGCTTCACTATTGTTGTCGTTACAATCCTCGCCATTTGATACAATAGAATATCCGACCGGAATATCGGCTCCGATGCAAAACGACACTGGCGGGCCAACCGTATATCCGTCGCCATCTCCGTCCGCATATAGGTAGGCAGCCTGCCATCTGGTATCGTCTGCGTCGTCGCAATCACCCAGCATGGTAGCAGTTTGGTTATAACCGGTACCTGGGCTGCCGCACGACATTTGTGAACTGACATAATAACCGTCATTATCAGCATCCAAGTACCAGGTGCCGATGTCATGCGCGGCTGCATCCTGGTCGTTGCAATCCGGTCCTAACGATGTTGCCCGATACCCGGCAGGGATAGTTGCGCCGTAGCAAACCTGTGTCGGCGAACCAACCGTATAGCCATCGCCATCAGCATCCCTATATTGTATAATAGTGCGCCATTTGGTATTGTCAGCATCATCGCAATCGCCCTCTAAGGTAGCAGTACGGTTGTAGCCCGCACCCGGGTTTACGCAGCTTTCCACCCTGCTTACAAAATACCCGTCATTGTCCGCATCTAAAAACCACATCTGCGGTGTCTGGATAGAAGCGTCGTTGTCGTTGCAGTCGTCGCCAAACGACATGGGGGAATATCCTGCCGGAATGCCATTCCCAAAGCAGACAAGCACGGCTGGGCCAGCCGAGAAGCCGTCATTGTCCGCATCCACATAAAAGGAAGCGCTCTGCCATTTGGTATTATCCGCATCATCACAATCGCCCTGAGATGTAGCCGTCTGGTTGTAGCCCGCACCGGGGCTGCCGCAGGATATTTGAGAGCTGAGATAATGCCCGTCATTATCGGCATCCAAATACCAGGTGCCTACAGCCTGAATGGCTGCATTTTGGTCGTCACAATCTGCGCCCAACGAGTTGGCACGGTATATAGGAGGAATGGTGGCTCCGTAGCACACCGAAGTGAGCGAACCAACCGTATAGCCGTCACCGTCAGCATCGAGGTATCGTAAGATAGTCCGCCATTTGGTGTTGTCGGCATCGTTGCAATCGCCTTGGCCAATGGCTGTTTGGCTGTAGGCTACACCCGGGCTTGTGCAGCTTTGCACGCTGCTGACATAATATCCGTCATTATCGACATCCAGATACCATGTCAGTGGTGTTGTGATGGAGGCATTGTTGTCGTCGCAATCCTCGCCAAACGACATAGGGGAATATCCAATTGGGATACCTGCCCCAAAGCAAATGGATACCGGCGGGCCTACCGAGAAGCCATCACCATCCATATCCACATAAATTGAAGCACTCTGGAATTGGGTATTGTCCGCATCATCGCAATCGCCCTCAAATGTAGCCGTTTGGTTGTAACCCGCACCGGGGCTGCCACAAGATACTTGTGAGCTGATATAATGCCCGTCATTATCGGCATCCAAATACCAAGTGCCTACAGCCTGGATGGCTGCATTTTGATCGTCACAATCCGAGCCTAACGAGGTGGCACGGTAGATGGCTGGAACGGTGGCTCCGTAGCAAACCGATGTGAGCGAGCCAACCGTATAGCCGTCACCATCAGCATCCAGATAGCGCAAGATAGCCCGCCATTTGGTGTTGTCGGCATCGTCGCAATCGCCTTGGGTGGTGGCTGTCTGGTTGTAGCCCGCACCCGGGCTTGTGCAGCTTTGCAGGCTGCTTACATAGTACCCGTCATTGTCGGCATCCAAATACCATATTTGCGATGGTGTAATGGCGGAATTGTTGTCATCGCAATCCTCACCGAGGGACATGGGGGAATACCCGGTTGGGATATCGGCCCCAAAACAAAGCAATACTTGGGGGCCAACCGTATAGCCGTCATCATCCACATCCACATAAAGGTTGGCGCTCTGCCATTTGGTATTGTCGGCGTCATCGCAATCGCCGGATGCGGTAGCTGTTTGGTTGTAGCCTACACCCGGGCTTGTGCAGCTTTGCAGGCTGCTTATATAATGCCCGTCGTTATCGGCATCGAGGTACCAGGTGGCAGATGGGGTTACCGTTACCAAAATACTCAGCCCCAACGGGTTTACCACGGGTACATACGTGGTGCTATTGACGTTGGTACCCGTACCCATTTGCCCGGTCTCGTTTCTGCCACAGCTATTTAATGCACCATTGCCTTGCAGGAAATGGGAGTGGTAGCCGCCACCGGAAATGGACACAGCATTCGTCAGCCCGGTTACTTGTGCGGGAGATTGCCTGTCGAAGTCATTTCCTAAGCCCAGCGCCCCGTACTTATTAAAGCCGGTAGACCAAACCGTGCCGTCCGTTTTAAGGAATAACGAATGGAGCGAACCAGCGGCAATGGCGCTGATATGGTCGAAAGCCGGAATCTGCACCGGATTGTACCTGTTGGCAGCAGAACCGTTGCCTAGTTCACCATCGAAAGAATAACCAGTTCCCCAAACGGTGCCATTGTTGCCAAGGAAAAGGGAATGATACTCTCCTGCTGCAATGGATTTGATGCCGCTTATACCGGTAACCGGTACAGGAATGGCCCTATTTGTATTTGTATTGTCCCCCAACGACCCGTAATAATTGTACCCACAAGCCCAAGCAGTGCCGTTATTTTGAAGGAACAGTGAGTGGGAAGCGCCAGCCGAGATGGCTGCCACATTGCTTAAGCCAGAGACCTGTATTGGCTGCCTTTTACTTACAATTGTATTGTCCCCCAGTTGGCCTTCAAGGTTTCTGCCAGTGGCCCAAACCGTACCGTCGCTTTTAAGAAACAATGAATGGCTGTAGCCACCTGCAACCGCTGTGATGCCGGCAAGCATACTCACCAGTACCGGCGTATTGCTGTTTGCTGTTGAGGTGGTGCCTAATTCCCCACTTGTATTGATGCCCCAGGCCCATGCCGTGCCATCGGCCTTCAACCCCAGTGAATGCAACTGTCCGGCAGCAATGCCCACCCAATCGGTTGCAGTACCTACCTGTACGGGTATGTTGCTGTTTATAGTTGTGCCATCGCCTAATTGCCCGTAGTTGTTGATGCCCCATGCCCACAGGGTTCCGTCGGATTTTATGCCGAGGGAATGGTCTCCCCTGGCGGCAATCTTTACCCATGTCTTGTCTGTGCTGCAGCCATTGGCATCCATACCCGACACAGTATAGGTGGCGGTGGATGGCGGCAAAAAAGCCACCCCATTGGTTACGCCCCCGTTCCAGATGTAACTGCTGGCACCCGTGGCGGTAAGGGTTACAGCAGTGCCAGCGCATACGGGGGTTGATGGTGTGGCAGCCGCATCTATGGAAGGCATAGGATTTACGGTAACGGTTTGGGTGGCTGTATTTGAACAGCCAATGCCGTTTATGCCAGTTACCGTGTAAGTAGCTGTGGAAAATGGCGCAAATGGCTGGCCGTCAACTATCGCCTTCGACCATGTATAAGTATTGGCGCCTGTGCCGCTAAGGGTGACAAAGCTGCCGGGGCATACGGTTGCCGATGGGGAAACCACCACGCCTATGGCGGGCAATGTATTTACCGATACAGAAACAGGCTGAGACGAAAAAACCGGTGAATTGGATGTTATGCGGATAAAATACCCTGTGCCTGCAGGCGTAAGGGGCGGAATAGTGACCTGAATGGAACCTGATATGGCAGAAATGATGCTGCCAATGGCTGTGGGGCTGGTAAAACTACCCGATGCATTGCTTAGTTGGGCGGTGAATGTATTGGCTGGGTTGCTAAACCCAATTGCCTTGTAGGCAATGGCAAAACTGCTACCCACGCACAGATTTGGTGACATGGCTTCCATCGCTAGGTCAAGCTCGGCCTGCTGCTGGCCTTGCGTAAGCATTGTGAAGCCACTTGTAAGGGTAGTATTAAATGTTTCGCCTACTGTAGCGCTGAGTGAATTGCCACCACCCACCATGTATCTGCCTGAGGAAGGGGTTGCCCTGGGCGACAAGGTTTGAGCGGATACAGTTGCATAATTACTGAGCAACCCCGACAGCATGATTATTTTGATGATTTTTTTCATTGCATGATTTGAGTTGAGATTACACTTCTGATGATGTTTTCATTCTCATGGTTATAATTCAAAAAGCCCTTATGGCACGTACTTTAAGAGTATTGTCTTTGGTCATGTACGGAGAATAGCCATTCCCAAGATCAAGTGCATAAGCATAAGGAAATAATGAATGCTGTGTTGAACTCCAGTAATAGCCACTACTAAAATTACCTTTGTTACGGTTGGCTCCTGAAGCCCCGAAGCCAATGCTGTAGTACATAAGTGATAACTCGCCTTTGCTTGGAAGGAACCAGTCGCCGTAACCATTTTTTACCAGGTTTCCACATAGCCTGGCTGCTATGCCGTTCTCGAAACTGTAATAACAAATGGCGTTAATCGAGTTCGTATTGTTCATCCCTGTGCCCACGTCCGGTAACGTACCCGATACACCAAAGGTTGAGCATCCCCATTTCGCTGTTCCCAAATCTGTCGAATCAGAGATAAATCCATGTTGACCAGTTGAATCGACATAGAACACTATCCCGCCTAAGCCTTCTTTTCCAATGGTAAAAGAAGCTTCATAAATAGCTTCGTTTCCATAAGTAACCCCAGCAGGATTAATGCAATAGGACCTGATATAATAAGTGGTTTTTGCAGTTAAACCTGTCAATAGGCTTGCAAAACTTCCGGAGCCCGAGCCATTTATTATAATACTGTCCATAATAGTAGGATTGGGTAAGATGCTGTAGCAAATCCCCCTTGAAGTAACAGTGCTACTGAAAAGCCCACTTACCACACCGCCGCAGGTAGCAGAAGTAAGAGTGGTGATTGCCGGATTAATTGTTTGAATTGATGCCAAACTTCCCGAGGCAGCAAGGGTGGAAAATGTCAAATCATTTCCGTAGGCGGTATCGCCAACAATATTAATGGCATAGGCCCTTACATGATAGGTCGTGCTGGCAGTCAGCCCCTCCATGCCACTTATATAGTCAGCGGACCCTATCCCATTCAAAGTGTGGCCATTGGCAAGTGTAGGGTTAGAAAGAGTGCTGAAGCAAACTCCTCTCGCTATTATTTCCCCGCCGCCATTATTGCTGATAAATCCCCCACTGGTTGCATGATTGGGATAAATAGACGAAATGCTGGTAGTGGTTATCCTTATGGAGGCAGGAACCCATTTTGGAACACCATTGACCAACTTCACCGATTGACGGTTGGAAGGAGCTGCTGTGGAAACCCAGGCGTTTCCATCCCAATACAGCATCTGTCCGTTTGCTGTACCTGCGGGTGGGCCATTTTTTGCGAATAATGCATAGGGCACGCTGCTGAGCTTTGTTGTTCCCATATCTATGAACGATGTTCCTCCTGCTACATCTATCTCCACCCGTATATATTTATCACCAGTTTCCCAGTTTATGGCAGACATTGTTCCTGAGACAGGTATGCCTTCCCCAATATTCACACTGAACCAACCTACTGCATTCGTCGTCACATTTTGCGTTTCCCTGTACACCATAGTACCCGTTGCGGAACCATTATGAATACTGAACCGGGCTGATATATTTTGGTTCTGGACAATGGTTCCATTGTTTCTCGCCACCGCCTGGTAGGGGAATGCGGAAGGAGCTTGGGCAGCCGCAGTAAAAAATTGGATTCCAAGGCCTGCTGTGAGCACAAGTATGTAAATGAGTTGTTTCATTATTTCATTTTTATTTTACCCTGATCCGCTTTTTGGTATATGCACCCCCTATTTAGAATTTACGTATCGGGCGAACCACATACGGCGTATTCTTTCCAACTGACTCACTATAATTATGGTAAAAATTATATATGTATGCAAGGCCGGCTGAAGTTGAGGCAGCAGTTGAACTCCAATAATAATAATCGGTGATACCAAGCAAGGTTTCCTTGCCATTCATTGGTTCCAGTTCATTAATGGCGGGGAGATACCAGTCAGTAAATCCTCCACCCCTATAGGCTCTTGCAGACTTTCCGGCATTGGTAAAAGCACTCAATGCAGCTATCATTGCATTGGTATTGGCCACACCATCTGTAAAGCTGTAAGCATTAACTGCTGTTGCAGTGGTACATGGTGGCAAGCATTCCTGCCAGTTTATGCCTCCTAATGTGACAGGAGCAACTATAAGCCCGTGTTGGGTTGTGCCATCCAGTGAATATATTATGCCTCCACCGAAACTCTCACCTATATGGTGATAGTAAGTTGTAAATTGGAATTCAGTACCATAAGATGTACCTACACTGTTTGTTGCAAAAGCCCTTTCATAATAGAGGGTGTTTGGAGTCAACCCGGAAAGATTGGCTGAAAAATTTCCGTTTCCTGCACCACCACTTACATAAGTTCCTGCTATTGTTGGATTAGGGGAAGTACTGTAGCAGATACCCCGCATTGTAACAGGAGATCCGCCATTATCCGTTACAGTACCCGCTATACTACAAGCATTCGAAAGCAGGTTTGAAACATATCCCGTGTTTACAGTTGGCAATACCGGAGCCACTGTTGTAAAGGAAACATCATTCCCATAAGCCGTTCCTGCCTCATTCACAGCATACGCCCTTACATGATAGGTTGTACCAGCAATTAAATTGGCTATTGATTTAGTGAAGCTGCCGGTTCCCGTACCGCTTGTTATGCGGGGGCCACTAATACTAGGATTCGCAGAAGTGCTGTAGCAAAATCCCCTTTCTGTTACTGGAACAAAACCATCTTGGGTAATAATCCCGCTGGCAGTAAATGAGTTTCTCGCAATATCGCTTGCGGCCCCTGTTGTTAAAGTGGCCAATACCGGTGTCTGCGTTGTAAAAGTCAGGTCATTGCCATAAGCAGTGCCTGCATTATTTACAGCATACGCTCTTGTATGGTAGGTAACCCCGCTGCTAAGCCCGGTGAGCAGGCTATTGAAGGTGCCTGCACCGCTTCCCACCATAATATGATTGCCGGCGGTGGTTGGATTGGATGAAGTGCCATAGCAGACTCCTCTCTCAGTCACCATCGCCCCGCCATCGTCGGTAATATTGCCCCCGCAGGTGGCCTCATGAGCCCTTATCAAACTTGCACTTGTGGCTAGCACTGGCAGGCTCATACATTCACCCCATATAGGAACGCCATTGCAAAATGTAAGCGCTTGCCCGTTTGTACCGGGGGCAACACTTATCCATGCAGTACCGTTCCAATAGAGCATTTGGCCCAGCACATTTCCGGCAGGCACCCCATTGCCTGCATGCAATGCATAGGGTACGCTGCTCAGTTTGGTTGTGCCCATGTCAATATAGGATGTACCTCCCGCGGCATCCATTTCCACCTGCAGGAATTTTGCGCCAGCACCCCACGCAATGGCTGGAAATGTACCGGTTACCGCACTGCCTTGCCCTACTTCGGCACTAAACAGCCCCAATGCATTGGTAGTGGCAGTCTGCGTTTCGCTGTACACTACAACGCCTGATGCCGTTGCATTATGTATGCTGAAACGCAGCGATACGGTTTGACTGGCAATAAGGTTGCCGCTGCTGTTGCGGGCCACCGCCTGGTAAGCAATGGACTGTGGTGGCTGTGCCCGGGTGATGTCGGGTTTTGCCATAAAAGCCACCATAAAGGCGAGGACGATGGATATTTGTTTCATTATTCAACCTGTTTTGTATGAAGATTTATGATGTGTAGATGTTGGTATTGGTCTAACCTGGTTCCTAGTGAATAAGGGAGGCTGGCAATAATTGCTGGAAAACCCGCCTTTACCTCCTTGCTTGAATTAGAATAGTGCTCAAGACTCTTTATCTTCCATTCGAAATACATATAGATGCCCCAGGCCAGCAGCAGGAAGGCAAGCACCAGCAACAGGTAATGGATAAATGGATGTTTCTTTTTCTCAGGAACACGGCTTGCCATACTGCCTTTTTATAAAGCAATAAAGATGGAAGGAACGGGAAATAAATCCATTTTTGGGGCGTGACAAAAACGTGACAGATTTCAAACCCGCGGTGGGCAAGGGTTCCAGCGGAATGAGATTACAGGATTTTGGTATTCATTTATTATGAGGATAATTGAAAAGAGATATCCAAAGGTGCAGGCACAGCAGGGTTGCAGCATACAAGGTGTGCAGGAACGATGGCGAAATTGGATTACGACAGGTGTAGGATTGGTTAATTCGGGGGAGTCCAAGGCATCCAGCGATACAACAACATAACTGCTGACGAATTGGGAGTTTGATGACCCTACCCCCTTGGTGACAGGTTCTGTTTGGCAAATGCAGCAAACAGCCATGCATGTCATATCCAGTTTGGGAAGCGTGGCAGCCAGCGGCTCTTGAGGATGTTTCCCATCTTAGAGGTACGGATAAAATAAAAAAGGGCAGGCTGTTACACCTACCCCTGTATTTCCCCCACATCTATTTATTTTATCCCCGCAGCATAAATCCGTACAATCTCTGATTTTCTGATTGCTGATTTCTGATTTAGAAAATACATTGATGCAGGTTCGTTTAAATTCGCTGAGGTTTGACAATGTCCCATTTTCCGTAAAAATCACTGCACACCTGTCCCGCACCCTTGGGTCGGGATTTTAGGATGTGCGCAGTGTTGCCTATTCGGCTGACAATCAGGTTACCGACTATGGCCATCGGGAAATGATTGCCAGGTTTCTGGGACAATGGCGCACGGCCGTGTAGACGCACGCCGTGCCTGTAGAGACGCCATGCATGTAGAGACGCCATGCATGAGAGACGCCATGCATGAGAGACGCCATGCATGAGAGACGCCATGCATGGCGTCTCTACAACGACCCTACCGTTCCACCACCACCGTCTGTTCCAATCCGTTACCCATTGATACTTTATACACCCCGGCCGCCAACCTGCTGCCCAACTTGATGGATTGACTGGCGCTGCCACTTAGATGCTCGATAGGCATTGCCAGCACACGCTGCCCGATGTCATTGTATACCGACAACGTATAGCGCCCCTTCTTCAGGTTGCCCAGTTGCAGGGTCATCATGCCGTCTTTCACCGGGTTGGGGAAGACCGAGAAGGTTTCAAGTTTTGAGTTTTCAGTTTTCAGTTTCAATACAGCGCTGTAGTGCATGGTTCCATCAAAGCCCACGGCCTTTATCCGGTAGTAGAGTGAGTTGTCAGTCGTGGGTTGTGGGTGAGCGTCCGTCAGGCTGTAGCTTTTGGACCCATTGGATGGAATGGTGCCGATGCTGGCAAAATTGCTGCCGTCGGTGCTTTTCTCCACCTCATATTGTTTGATGCCGTCCTCATTGCCAACCTCCCATTCCACCCTTGTGCCGCCATCTTTGGTATATGCCTTTGCGTGGATGAACAAGGTTGGCAGCACCACAGGATTGCTGAGGACTATCTTGAACCGGTCTGCCGCATAGGAGCCTGCCGCTGATGTGACAGTGAAGGGATAGCTGCTGACGGCCCCCTCCCCTGTCGGCAACACCGTCTGCTTGCCTAGCCAGCCGTCCAGCAGGAAGGCGGTGAGGCCTTCAGGCAAGCCGCCAACTTTGAACTGAAGGGCATAACTGCGGGCAGTGAGGTTGCCCAGGCGCAGGTAAACAGTATCGCTGAGGCCGATGGTGGCCCTTGCTTCTAATGCCAGCTTCTTTCCTGTATTGAACAGGGCGATGGTCTCACTGAGGTTGTCCACCTTGGCCACGTCATCATTGCCCACGCCATTGCTGCCCCCTGCGCCAAAACTGCTCAGCACGCCATCTGCCAGGCTGAGCGCGCCCCCATTATCGTAGGTGAGATTGGTATGGAATGTCGCCCTGCCCTTGGCATCCAGCAGGTTGGGAACCGAGCCCGAAACGCTTGCCTTGTCATCATCGTTGACAACAAAGCTGCCGCCGCCGTTGGGCTCCACAAAGAATGCCTGGCTGCTCTGGATATACTGGCTGCCTGCGGTGGCCGGGCCGGTGCCGAATACGGCATCGGGGACCCGCTCCCATTGGCCCGCTCCTATCTGGTGAACCAACCTGTAGCCGCCCGTGCCGCCCACGGTGGCATCCCATACCCAAAACCGGTCCGCCTTGACGGATGCGGGATTGCCGCTGTTGGCTGCAACCTTCTCAAAATCAATGGCGGAGGCAAAAGGGTTTCCCACGAGCGTATGTGATTTGGTGGCGTCCACATTGACTGACGCACCAGATTTAAGACCTCCCGTAGCCCTCAGGGTGGTGGCACTGCTGCCGCTGGTCACCTTCCTGTCGCCCCTTATGAACAGCAGGTAACCCTCGCTGCCGTTCGTCGACATCGCTGGCACACTGTTCCAGTCGCCGGTGGCGGCACCCTGCGTATACCTGCGGATGGAGGCGGTGGCAGTGCTGCCCAAGGCAGGCCACCAGTCGAAGCCGAGGGCAGGCGACGGTGCCGAAGCCGTATAATTGCCTGTGATGATGGTGCCATAGCTGCCGGGTTCATTGGCGACCGCCCCTGTAGAGGTAATCGGTGTACGCCCCTCGGCCCAGGCCTGCCGGATGCCGGGCCCGGCAACGGGGATAGTAAGCAGCCGCCACCTGCGGCCGCTGTTGGGTATGTAGCGCTCTACGGTGACATTGCTGACGCCATCCAGTGTTCCGGCAATCTCCCCGATGGAGCCAGTGCCGGCGGCGGTGGATCTTACAATAACAGGCTGGCCGTTGAAATGGGCCGTGCCGGTAACAGACAAAGTTTTATTGGGATTGATGATAAGGCTGCTACCTGCCTGCAATTGAAGGTTGTTCCCAACCGTATAGTTTATATCCAGCGTGATGGTATGGCCGCTCTGGATGGTGATATCGTCACCCACCCCCGGAGGGGCAGAAGCTATCTGCCATCCGCTGCCCGTATTGTGCTCCCAAGTGCCGGGCGTGCCAAAATTGCCGGTTATAAAGGAGCGGTAGCTGATTGCCATGCAAGCCAGAACCGAGGCATTGTTGTCATCACAGTCAATACCCAATGAGGTCAGTGCGTAACCCGAAGGGATAGTTGCACCATAACAAACTAAAACAGCTGGGCCAACCGTATAGCCGTCGACGTCGGCATCAACATACAGCGACGCAGACTGCCATTTGGTATCGTCAGCATCATCACAGTCTCCCAGTGTGATAGCCGTTTGGTTGTATCCTACACCAGGGCTACCACACCAGATTTGCGAACTGGTATAATACCCGTCGTTGTCAGCGTCAAGGTACCAGGTGGCAATGGCGTGGGCAGCCGCATTTTGGTCATCGCAATCCGCACCCAGCGAGCTGGCACGGTATCCGGCAGGAATTGTGGTTCCGTAACAAACCTGTGTTGGCGAGCCAACCGTGTAGCCGTCACCGTCAGCATCTCTATATTGTATGATAGTGCGCCATTTGGTATTGTCGGCATCATTGCAATCGCCCAGTGTGGTGGCCGTGCTGTTATAGCCCGCACCGGGGCTTACGCAGCTTTGCACGCTGCTTACATAGTATCCGTCATTGTCAGCATCCAGAAACCACATTTGCGGTGTCTGGATGGACGCATCGTTATCGTTGCAGTCCTCGCCGAACGATATGGGGGAATATCCAACTGGAAAAAAATCTCCAAAGCAAATCAAGGCGGGCGGGCCAACCGTGAAGCCATCGTTGTCTATATCTACATAATAAACTGATGATTGCCATTTGCCATCATCAGTATCATCACAGTCGCCCAGTGAGAAAGCCGTCTCGTTATACCCCGCACCAGGGCTGCTGCAAGAAGTTTGTGAGCTTATATAATGCCCGTCATTGTCAGCATCCAAATACCAGGTAGAAAGCTGGGTCACTGCCACGGTGGCCCCGCCGCTGTTGCCTGTACCAGGACAGCCGTCCGCACCCGTTACGGCTACCAGCGAATAACTTGTTGTCACGTTGGGTGAAACTGGGATGTCGCCACCACTTATATATCCATTCAGCGTAAAATCATTGGAGCCATCGCCATACGTCACTGTGAACGGGGAACTCCCGCCGGTGATATCCACCTGTAGATTGGCTGTGCCGCTGGCGCAATATGCACCGCCACCCGAAAGCACCGCAGCCGTGGGGGTACTACAAATGATGCCTGTTCCCACCACCACAAAATCATAATTGGCCTCATCACAATCATCATTGGTAATGGTGATGGTAGCCGCATGCGTACCTGCTGCAACAGGTGCGTAAGTGACCGTGAATGTGGTGGATCCACCCGCCGACACCGTGGCTGGCAGGCTGATGCCACCAACCATAAACAGGCTGGCATCTGCCCCGCCGGAAACAATATTTGTGACAGCCAGCGGGCCCTCGCCGGTATTCTGGATCGTATAAGTTCGCACAAGGCTGCCGCCTGTGGTCACATCGCCAAAACTGGTATGGTTTGTCCACACAGGCGAACCGCTGCCCTTGGCGATATCGGCGCTATCGCCCTGCAGGTTTATCTCGCTGGCGGCGCCCAACCATACCGATACGCTGGCGGCACCATAGTTGGCTGCGGCAAAATCCGTCCTGCCGTCATCGTTGAAATCGCCGATGGTTAGTGAACGGGGGTTAGTGCCCACCGCCACCTCGGTGCTGCCGCTGAAGCCACCCAGCCCGTTGCCCAACCGGACCGATACGTTGTTGGAGCTGTAGTTTACCGTGGCTATATCAACCTTGCCGTCGCCGTTGAAATCGCCGATGGCTATTGAGGAGGGAGTGGCTCCAACAGATACATTGCTGGCGGTGGTGAACCCACCCAGGCCATCGCCCAGCCGGATGGATACGGAATTGCCAGCATTGTTCGCCGTGGCAAAATCAACCTTGCCGTCGCCATTGAAATCACCGATAGCAACTGAATATGGACTGGTGCCGATGACCACATTTGTACTGCCGCTGAAGCCGCCTGCCCCATCGCCCAGCCGGATAGACACATTGCTGCTGCCGGTGTTTGCCGTTGCAAGGTCGGCCTTGCCATCGCCGTTGAAATCGCCGATGGCCACGGAAACCGGATTGGTACCCACTGGCATTTCGGTGCCGCCGCCAAAACCGCCTGCCCCGTCACCCAACCGGATGGAAACGGTGCCTGCTACATAATTTGCCGTGACAAAATCCGCATTGCCGTCCCCGTTGAAATCGCCTATGGCCACTGGTTGCGGGTTTACACCAACCGGCACATCGGCACCGTTGCTGAAGCTGCCTGCCCCATCGCCCAGCCGGATGGAGACGGTATTGGCAACGGCGTTTGCAGTGGCAAAATCCGTATTGCCGTCGCCATTGAAATCACCGGTGGCCACAGAGACCGGCCCGCTGCCGCTTGACACATTGGTACCGGCGCTAAACCCACCCAGCCCATCGCCCAGCCGGATGGACACATTGTTGGCATTGAAATTGACAACTGCCAAATCCGATTTGCCGTCGCCATTGAAATCACCGGTGGCAACTGAATAAGGACCGCTTCCCACCGCCAGATTGACGCTGCCGTTGAATTGGCCTTGGCTGCAGGTATTGTTGCCTACGGTAAGCGTAAAGCTGGTGCTGGCGGAGCCTGCCGTGTTAGATGCACGTACTGCAATGGTGTAAGTCCCTGCGGGGTGAGCGTTTGCAACGCTTATCACACCAGTGGCAGGGTTTGCCAGCAAGGTCCCTTTAAAGGAACTGCCGGTTGTAGCAGTAATATAGTTGCTATAAGTTGGAGCGGATGAAGGGGTTACTGTAATGCTGCCATTGGCATAGGCAACAGTAGTATTGGCATAATTGCCCAAGGTGGGGCCGATACCTATTCCAGCCACCGCAAAATCATAGGAGGCCTTATCGCAGTCATTGCTGCCAATGGTGATGATGGCGGTATGCTGGCCAACACCAACAGACGTATAAGTTACTGTAAATGTAGAAGAGCCACCGGATGCCACCGTGGCGGGCAGGCTGATGCCACTTATTGCAAACAGGCTGCCGTTGGCCCCGCTGACAGCAATGGTGCCGATGGCCAGCGGGCTGTTGCCGGCATTTTGGATGGTGTAGGTGCGCACCAAGCTGCTGCCTGCCTCCAATGCGCCAAAATCGGTATGGTTGGTCAATGAGGGTGCATTGCTGCCTTTGGCAATAGCAGTGCCATTGCCTAGAACCATTATTTTTTTCGTAGCACCCAGTTTTATGGATACGCTGTTGGCGTCAGCGTTTGAGGCGGCAAAATCCGCCCGTCCATCACCATCGAAATCGGCGATGGCTATTGATACCGGATGGCTTCCTACCGGCTCTCCCCCTGTGCTGGTGAAGGTGCCAAGGCCATTGCCCAGCATAATGGATACGGAGTTGGCAAAGTAGCCTGCCGTTGCAAAGTCGGCCTTGCCATCCCCGTTGAAGTCGCCGATGGTCACCGAGTTTGGCCCGCTGCCGACTGACAGATTGGTGCTGCCGCTAAAACCTCCGGCGCCGTTGCCCAAACGCACATATACACTGTTGCCATTGAAATTTGCGATGGCAATATCCGCATTGCCATCGTCATTGAAGTCGGCGGCTGCCACTGAAATCGGGCCTTGGCCTGCCGGTACTTCCGTGCTGCCGCTGAAACCGCCAAGCCCGTCGCCCATACGGATGGATAAGGTATTTGCGGTATTGTTGGCAGTGGCAAGGTCAGCCTTTCCATCCCCGTTGAAGTCGCTGACGGTCACCGAGCTTGGCTTTGTGCCCACTGCCACTTCCGTGTTGCCGCTAAAGCCGCCTGCCCCATCGCCCAGCCGGATGGAAACGGTGTTGGATCCCTCGTTCGCAGCGGCCAGGTCCGCATACCCGTCCCCATTGAAATCGCCGATGGCCAATGAATAGGGGTTGGCTCCCACCGGCACCTCGGTGCTGCCGGTAAAACCCCCTGCCCCATTGCCCAGCCTGACGGACACCGTACCCACATTGTAATTTGCCGTGGCAATATCCGCCTTGCCGTCACCGTTTAAATCACCGGCAACCACTTTCCATGGCCCGCTGCCCACAGCAACATCGGTACTGGCACTAAAATTACCGGCCCCATCACCCATACTGATGGATACTGTGCTGGAAAGAAAATTCGCCGTCGCCATATCAGCCTTGCCGTCGCCATTGAAATCGGCAATGGCCATAGAGGAGGGAGAAGCGCCCACCGCCACATTGGTACTACCGGCAAAGGCTCCCTCGCTGCAAGCATTGTTGCCAACGGTGAGCGTAAAGCTGGCGATGCCAGTTTCCACAGCATTGAATGCCCTTACAGTAATGGTGTAGGTACCCGCTGGGTAGGCATTTCCGATACTTATTACACCGGTACCGGGGTCTGCTCTAAGATTACCCTTGAATGGGATGCTTGTGGAAACAGCGATGAGGCTGACTGACATAGGTGCTGTTGACGGGATAATTGTAGCATTGCCGTTGGCATGTGTAATAATGGTATTGGCGTAGTCCCCCAATGATGAATTTCTCCCTGCTATGGCAAAATCGTAAGAACCCTCGTCGCAGTCATCATTGCCGATGGTGATAGTGGCTGTGTGCACACCAAGGGCAACCGGTGCATAAGTAACCGTGAAAGTGGCTGAACCACCGGCTGCCACGGTGGCCGGCAGGCCGATGCCGCCCACTGTAAACAATGCGGCATCAGTACCACTGGCTGCAATGTTACTGACAAGCATCTGCTCTGTACCCGTATTTTGTATAGTATAGGTGCGGGCAAGGCTACTGCCTGCCATCGCATAACCAAAATCGGTGTGTTTGGCCAAGGACGGCATGCCACTGCCTTTTGCAATATCGGCGCCATTACCTTTCACACTTATTTCAATATAAACACCTAACCGGATATTTACAGCATTGACAGTCTGATTGCTGCTTGTACCTGCAATATCCGCTTTGCCGTCACCATTGAAATCGCCCACGGCGATAGCAGTGGGGTTGGTACCAAAAGGCAAGTCAGTACCACGTGTAAAAGCACCCAGCCCGTCGCCCAGCAAGACAGATATGGTATTGGCACCAGAGTTTGCGGTAACCGCATCCACTTTGCCATCCCCATTGAAATCACCGATAGCCACCGAGCTTGGCCCTGTGCCTACCGTGGTTGTAGTTGGCGGGCCGAAGCCGCCGGTTCCATCACCTTTATAGAAGTAAGCCGCATTGGAAGTATAGGATGCAATGGCTATATCGGCCTTCCCATCACCATTGAAATCGCCAATGGCAACGGAGCGCGTCTTTTCCCCAACAGAAGTGATTTCACTTATGGCGCCAAAGCCGCCCAGCCCGTCACCCAGCAGTATAGATACAGTGTGGGCTGTTTCATTTGCCACTGCCATATCCACCTTGCCATCGCCATTGAAGTCACCGATAGCCACGGCGCATGCGCCAGCACCAGCCGCAACATTCGTGATACCCCCAAAGCCGCCCCGCCCATCGCCCAAACGGATGGACACCGTGTTGGAAATAAAATTGGCCACGGCAATGTCTGCCTTTCCATCCCCATTGAAATCCCCTATGGCAATAGAGGAAGCGCCAACACCCATTGACAGGTCAGTGCCGCCACTAAAACCACCGGCCCCATTGCCCAGCCTGATGGAGGCGGTACCTGCATCGTAATTTGCGGCGGCAACATCCGCACGGCCGTCAGCATTGAAATCGCCAATGGCCAGCGATTTTGGTTTAGTACCCACTGCCACATCAGGGCTGCTGCTAAAGCCTCCCAACCCATTGCCCAACCGTATGGCCAGCGCATTTGTGCCTTGAATTGCGGCAGCTATATCTGGCTTGCCGTCGCCATTGAAATCACCGATGGCTAAAGCGGCTGGTCCGGCTCCCGTGGTTATTTGGCTGAGGTTGGCAAAGTTGCCCTTGCCGCAACCATTGCTGCCCACGGTAAGCATGAAGCTGGCGCTGGCTGTTTGTGCTACATTGAATGCCTTTACCGTAATGGCGTAAGTGCCAGCCGGGTGGGCATTTACAATCCTCACCATCCCTGTAGTGGGGTCTGCCAGCAGTGTTCCTTTGAAATTGCCGGTAGTGGTGGCCACTATACGCCTGGCTAAGATAGGCGGGGCCGATGGTGC
>JADMIO011627947.1_pt1 | contig 36388 bp, 31 predicted proteins | sample 8958161 | NCBI WGS metagenome assembly JADMIO01 (sample SAMN16585339, study PRJNA669376) | soil metagenome | isolation source: Crop rotation soil | place: USA: Cullars Rotation, Alabama | collected 2011
GCGACAACTTGTCCACGTGGAATTCTAAGCTTAGGATCCCAATGTGCTGGAAAGAGAATTTCATCAAGATCTTGATCAATATATTGATAGCAATCATCATCAAATTGTTCCCATTTAACATTATCTAGTTGAGACAATTGATTGGATGTGATTCTTTCTATATCTTCATTTGACAAAGATTGAATATCATCGATGGCAGAATCAACAGTATTTTTTGCACCATGATAATTAAAAGGATGAGAGGAACCTTGAGGAAGAATTTTGATCTCTTGAGCAAATCCTTGGGATGTCAAAGTGACTTCATAAAGTGGAAATTTATCTTTGTCATCAACAATATCGAGTAAAACGTGATGTTGTTTTCCTCGATTTCCACAAATCAAAAGAACAAAGTTTATTTGAGACATTCGAATGAACTATATAATATATTGGACATAATTTTGTAACAAATAATTAAATTCGTGTGAAATCTATTTATAACTTTATGATGATATCATATATTATAGGAAATTATATTTGGTAAAATGTCTGACAATGTATTTACTGGATGTATAGGTATTGATTTAGGAACGACGTTTTCATGTGTCGCTATTTGGATTAATGATCACGTTGAAATTATAGCAAATGATTTGGGCAATCGTACAACTCCCAGTTGGGTTGCTTTCAACGGCAATGACCGATTAATTGGTGAAGCTGCCAAACAGCAAGCGAGTCTCAATACAAAAAACACCTTGTATGATATTAAACGGATTATTGGACAACAATATAATGATCCTAAAATACAAGAAGATTTGCAACATTATTCATTCAAAATTATTCCCGATAACCATGATCGACCTTTGATTGAAATTGATAGTGACGGTCAACCAAAGACTTTTAAACCTGAAGAAATTTCCGCAATGATCCTTTATAAAATGAAAACGACAGCAGAAGATTATTTAGGACAAAAAGTTCGCGATGCTGTTATTACTGTTCCAGCTTATTTCAATGATTCTCAAAGAACTGCAACAAAAAATGCTGCACAAATTGCCGGACTTAATTGCCTGAGAATCATCAATGAACCGACTGCAGCATGTTTATGTTATGGATTGCACAATAAAACTAGTTGCAATGTGCTTATTTTTGATCTTGGTGGAGGTACTTTTGATGTTTCACTGTTAGAACTTAATAAAGGAGTTTTTGAAGTGAGGGCGACATCTGGTGATACTCATTTGGGAGGAGAAGATTTTGACAATCGTTTAGCTAAACATATCCAAGATCTTTTTGAAAAGAAACACAAAAAAATTATTACTCCTGATAATAGTAAGGCTTTAAGAAAACTCAAAGAAGCTGCAGAAACAGCCAAAAAACGATTATCTCAAGCTCAAACAGTACGTGTAGAAATCGACTCCCTTTATGATGGCATTGATTTCAACTGCCAAGTTTCCCGTTCAACTTTTGAAGCCATATGTCTCGATTTATTTAACGATTGTCTCGAACCTGTTAAAAAAGTTTTAGCTGATGCAGAATTAGAAAAGAAAGATATCGATGAAATTGTTCTTGTTGGAGGTTCCACACGTGTACCGAAAATCCAAGAAATTTTATCTGCTTTTTTTGATGGAAAATCACTCAATAAAAGTGTTAATCCTGATGAAGCTGTTGCTTATGGGGCTGCTATTCAGGGTGCTATTCTTTCAAAATCAGACACCAGTGGAAAAACTAAAGATCTTTTGTTGGTTGATGTCATTCCTTTATCTTTAGGTATTGAAACAACTGGTGGACTTATGGCAACAATTATACCAAGAAATTCATCGATTCCTTGCGAAAAAGCATCAATGTTTTCAACCGTTGAAGATAATCAATCGACTGTATTAGTTCAAGTCTATGAAGGAGAACGTAAATTTACCAAAGATAATCATCTTTTAGGAACATTCGAACTCTCAGGCATTCCCAAAGCTATTCGAGGAGTTCCTAAAATTGAAGTTACGTTCAAAATGGATGCAAACGGAATACTAAGTGTAACTGCTTTTGAAAAAGATAGTCAAATTTCACATCAAGTAACTATTTCCAAAGATAGTGGTCGTTTAACAGAAGAAGAAATACAAAGAATGGTCGAAGATGCAGAAAAATTTAAAGCTTCAGACGAAATTAAAAAAGAAGCTGTCGAATACCGAAATGCTTTCGAGAAATATTTGAGAACTTCACAAACAACTGTCAATGATTCTGAGTATGAGGAAGCTTTAACTTTAGAAGAAAGAAGTTATGCCAATCAATTAATTCTTAATACCCTCGATTGGCTTAATGGTGTTGATCCAAATACCGATGAACCGATTGAACGTAAAAAGGAAGAGATTACAGACTGCAAACAATCTGTTGAATATTATCTTAAACCACTTGTTAATAAAGTTTATGCACGTCAAATCTCAATTGCTGCTCTGAAGCAAGACGAAGAGGAAAAACAACCATCAACCGCCAGTCAAATTAATGCAGTTCTCAATGATTATAACAATGAAAATCCTCAAGAAAAAACTCATAATGTTGTCTTGAAAAAGAAAAAACCTGAGCCAACTTCTCAACCTTCTAATAGTCAAACAATCAAACAACCAGCTGTCGTACCAGAACAAACCAAACCGCAATTACGTACAATTAAATCACACCCACAACCACAACCACCAACAATCAAACCGCAAGCAATAAAACCAGAGATAACAACACCTGTGCCAGTTACCAATCAACCACCACAACCCAAAAAAATACAATTAAAACCAAAGAAATAAAAATAAACTGACAAATTTGTTCATATCATTTAAATAATATAATTGATATGAAAATAACCATTAAAAACTACGTCCAAATAAGACATCAGATTGTCCATGTTGTCCACACATAATACAATTGGTTATATTGGAAGGTGTTTCAAGTTGCCAATCCAATGGCATACACAGAGGTTTAGCTTTGTATGTATCTTTAATTTTCAACTCGCAATCATTATCATGACACCATCTAATAAGACACAATTTCTTATCATTTAAACCATTCACGAATTCGGAAGAACATGTGGGTAAACTAATATTGTCAAATAATTGTTTGGAAGCCTTTTTGTAAAGATCATCATGAATATCCAAAAATAATTCGGAGATTGATTCGATGAGATTATCATCATTATCAATGAGTGATTTTGAACCATCTGTTCTCTTGCACATGGTTATCTTTTTATTTTCAACATCACGTGGTCCAACTTCAATTCTTAGAGGAACTCCCATAGTTTCCCAATAATTAAATTTCCAGCCAGGTTTATGATTCCCATTGTCGATGTGAACTCTGAATTGTTCATTTAATTTTTTATGTAGTTGTGTCACATAATCCATTATTTTTTGTTCTTTATTTTTAAATGGTATGGGAATAATAACGATCTGAATCGGTGCAACTCGGGGAGGCATAACAGCACCTTTATTGTCACCATGAGTCATGAGCATTATACCAATTGAACGTGTCGTAAAACCCCATGAATTTTGCCATGCAGGTTTAATTTGTTCATCTTTGTCTTGAAAATTAATGCCGAACATTTTCGAAAAGTTTTGACCAAGACAATGTGCTGTTGCTGCTTGAACTCCTTTTCCAGAATAAGGAATATATGCCTCAATTGTGTGTGTCGAAACAGCTCCTGCAAATTTTTCATTTTCAGTTTTCATTCCTTTAATAACAGGAACAGCCAAAAGATCGGAATATGCTTTTTGGTAAACATCGATGATATCTTTAACTTCCATCATGGATTCTTCTTGAGTAGCAAATGATGTATGTCCTTCATTCCAGAGAAATTCTCTCGATCTTATAAATGGAACAGGATCTTTGAATTCCCATCTCACAACATTACACCATTGATTAAATTTGAGTGGTAAATCATGGTGACTTCTAATTAAATTTGGCAAGATGGGATAAATTGCACATTCACTCGTTGGTCTCACTGCAAGAGGTTCAATCATGTCACTTGATCCACTTTTTGTGACCCATGCAACTTCAGGGGTAAATCCTTCTATGTGACTCTTTTCCATCTCCAGATTTTTTTTGGTTATAAAAAGCGGAAAATAGACGTTTTTGACACCCATTTTTTTGAATTCGATATCAAGATGCTTCTGAATTTGCTCCCAAATCCCGTAAGAATTAGGAAGTAAAACATAACATCCAGAAACATCATAATAATTGATCAGTTGAGCTTTGATTAAAAGTTGTTGATACCATTCATTAAAATCTGTGTCTTTGTTAACAGTCATTCCCATTTCATGAACCGAATTAGCATTTGATTTTGCCATTGTTTCCAAAATGATATTGGTCATTACATTATTATTTTGGCAATCTTCAATTTTTTTAGTTAGTAATCATTGAATCATGAAAATAATACACATAAATTTGATCCGCAACGAAATATTTTTATGGCATTAATCGCAATAATTAACAATAAATATATGAACTATAGCGATTCCATTCTGAATTCCTCATCGACACCTTTTTCTGTCAATGTTTACACAAGTCAGGATGGACTGCCATTTTCTCTGCAAATTTTATTAATTACTATACCGATCATTTTGACCCCAATAATTGGTCTCTGTAGTTGGTTTGTTAGAGGATATTTTGATAAACGTACAAAAGCCCTTGAACAACATAAAGATGAAAAGAAAAAATATATGATTGAACACATAGGCAAACAAATTAAAAGTTTCTATTGGCCATTATATCTTCACCTGATTCGTTACAGACAATTAGTTGATAGATATAAAGAATTCAAAGCGGGACATTTTTCACTATCAACAGGCAATAGTAATGAAGATAAAGGCAGTTCAGATAAACAAGTGGCAGAGATCACGAAACTCGATCATCAAATCATGGTTGGTGACGGTCAAAAACCAAATATAAATGTTGAAATGATTGAACTTGTTGATATGAACAACAAAGACGCTAGCACAGATCATAATTTCGTGGGTTCAACAAGTATGGAAGTAACCTGTCCCTTATCTGATAAAAAAATCTCACAGGAAAAAATCTCACACGAAAAAATCTCACACGAAAAAACCTCACATGAAAAAACCCCACAGGAAAATATTAGCAATTCAAGCTCAGAAAAAGATATAATTCCTGATGCACAATTATTTCCGACTTTATTCAGTGAAACAAAAAAAAATTCTGGGATAGGATTAAAAAATGCAATCAAAATCATCAATAAATTTAACCAAGCAATTAATCAATATGAAAATAAAATGATGTCAACATTGAAATCCATACAAAAAATTTATACGCAATATGCTCCTATTGCGGAACCCGATATCGAATTATTGAAAGAATTAACTAAACTTGATGAATATATAACATATATGACAACTTTCAAATCTCTATCAGACAAAAATAGTGCTGATGGAGTTTTAGAAGAAAAAATGGATAAGGCTAAATTTCCCAAAAATGTGCCGATCATGATTGAAGATCAGTTACATTATTTACAATCGGTTTATAATGATCTTGTTTATAATCATAACACAGTTGTTTTGGATACTGATTATAAACCCGTTCACAATTATAATAGAAATGAGTACGATCGCAAATATCGTTTGTCTTCATTTCGAACACTTGAACACAAAAAAAAATTACACGTGCCCGAATTATCTGCTCATGATACGGAACTGAAAAAATTTGTAGAATAGTCACTTCAGTCCATTCACTTTCAGTCTCAATCCTCAATCTCAAAAAAATTGATTCATGCCACGCCTTATAGGCAATGAATATCTTTGATTGACACACACAGTTTTCGTTCTTTTATCAATGCAAATGGCCTTCGCACAAGCAATGTCAGGTGACAAGAAGTCTAGCGGTCTTCCTCAGGGGTTGATCTACAATGAAAAGGGAGCGATATCCCACTCAACTACGGGCGACGCACGCCTAAACTATTTCGCTAAGGTACTGAGAGATAGTTCTCATGAACAGATCGTTGATTGCCTCGACGGATCCTGGGAACTATCACCAGTGGATACCATGAAGTTAATCGCTCAAAAGCGTGACTGTCGTGGAGGTTCAGGAGAACGTAAAGTTTTCTATGAGTCTATGCGATGGGCAATCAATAGGTATCCAGATGCAGCAGAAATGTTCATTTCCTTGATTCCAACCTACGGAACTTGGAAAGACGGTTTCCTCTGTTTTTGTGATACCCCACTCGAAAATAAGTGGCTACAATTTGTGGCTGAACAGCTTAAGACTGATCGGGCTGTTCTTGATCAAGAAGACGAAGAAGATGAAAAACATCGATCAGTCACATTATGTGCCAAGTGGGTTCCATCTGAAGGATCTTCCATTGATCGTAAGTTCCATGGTGTTTATGACCGTCTGATCGCAGTCATGGGACTTTCAAATGGTAATAAGGGACGCAAGGAAATGCGAAAGCATTATCTATCTCCTCTTCGCCAATACTTAGAAATTGTTGAGCGTATGATGTGTGGAAAAGATTGGTCAAGCATCACTTACAAAAATGTACCATCAGTTGCCATGAATCGTCTACGTAAGGCATTTGAGCGTAATGATCCCCTCCGATTTAAGGCATTTTTGTCTGATGTTGCTCAAGGCAAGCAAAAGATCAATGCTGGACAATTATTCCCTCATGATATGGTCAAGCACTACATGGGTCACTCTTCCCAAGTTGATCAAGTTATTGAAGAACAATGGAAGGCTTATGTCAAAAAAATCAGTGAGCTTGGTGAACTTGAAAGGGCTGTCGTTCTCTCTGATGTTTCCAGCAGCATGAGTTCATCCAGTGGTGGACTTCCAATGCAAGTTTCAATCGCTCTTGGACTTTTGATTGCCACGGTTTCAAAGTCTCCATTCAAAGGTCTCGTGATCACCTTCCAAGAAAATCCTGCATTTCATCAAATCGACGTCACAAAAGGTCTGCGAGATCAAGTAAGCCAGCTTCAACATGCGCCTTGGGGTGGTTCTACTAATTTTCAATCTGCCTTCGATCTCATCCTCAATAAGGCTATTGAGCATAAGCTTAATAACGACGAGATGCCCAAGACACTAATCGTTATTAGTGATATGCAATTTGACCAAGCAGATGGTGGTCATGGTGGATACTACGGTCAGAAATCATCCAATGGCAATTTCTTCACTAATTATGAAACAATCAAGGCCAAATATCGTAAGGCTGGATATGATATGCCTCGAATTGTTTTTTGGAACGTTGCAGGACGTACCGAAGATTTCCCTGTAACAAAGGATGAATTTGGTGTTGCTCTTGTTTCTGGATTCTCCCCATGTCATCTCAAGTACCTCACTGCAGGCGAGATCACGACTCCATATGATCTCATGCGTGAAACACTTGACAGTGAACGTTATCAACCAGTTGATGTTCCTGAACATTATAAGGAGTAAATCTGAGAAAACAGAAAAAACAGGATAGAGTGTGTAAAAGAAGTTTATTCAGATAAATTTCTTTTGTACTGTGATTTTAATATCAATAATATTATAGATGACAAAAATAACTTTGATTAGAGGAGATATTACTCAATTAAAAGTTGAGTCAATCGTTAATGCTTCAAACGAATCAGGACTTGGTTGCAACATTCCAAATCATTGTATTGACAGTGCTATACATCATGCAGCTGGTCCCCAATTATTAGAAGAATGTAAAAAATTAGGTGGTGTGCCTACAGGTATAGCAAAAATTACACATGCATATAATTTACCTTCAAAGTATATAATTCATGTTACAGGTCCTCGACATATGAATGGGCAACCTTTTGATTACAAAATGCTCGCGAAGTGTTATTATTCGTGCATGAATGTCGCAGCACGTTACCACATCAAAGAAATCGCATTTTGTTGTATAAGCACAGGACTTTTTGGTTATCCAAAAAAGGAATCTGCGATGGTTGCAATTAAAACAATTAAAAAATGGTGTGACGATCACAATGATTATCATTTTAATGAGATAATTTTTAATGTGTTTACTGATGATGATGAAAACATATATCAAAGATTGCTTTTTTAAACTGTGTATGGGTTTGTGGCTAAAATGACTGAAATTTAATTGATACATAAGCACTCTTCAGTTTCTGCACTAATATCATCTTCTTCGTCAACAATTTCCAAAAAGCGATAACTATCGGATTTAATAACTGTCTTGATAGACGGCTCATAAATCACTTTTTGAAATTCATTGCCTTCATCATCATGACTATAAATTAATGGCATATTATCTGGCAAATCTTTGAGAGCCGCTCTTAAATCTCCAACTGTTTTAGGATGTGACATCAATGATGTATTAATAATTAATACCTAAAATTTTGCAAATATCAAATTTCATTGTTCGTGAGAAATTTGATATTATATAAACAATCATATAATCCTTATGATTAAATAATGGCGTTGAATTCGTTGTGGAAAACATGGGAAGATCATGAATCCTTAAAATTATCAGGAACAGAGTATAGTGTAAAAGGATTTTCGATTGCCGCTCTACGAACTAATTTTTATATCAAAGAATTAGGTATTATGCTTGATGCAGGTCTCTCTGGAAATCTTTCCCCCGATTACATTTTTGTTACTCATGGACATGCAGATCATTGTGCTAATTTGCCATATCACTTGTATTCAGTCAAAGAAAATCAAAAAATAAATATTTATGTCCCAGAAGATTCAAAAGATAAATTTTCAAAGTTTCTTGAAAGTGCTTATGAGTTGGGTTCTGACCAAACGTTTGTAGATGAAAAAAAATGTTATGAGTTGGTCGGAGTCAACAATAAATTACCATCATTAATTGGTTTGACAATCAAAAATAAACAATTCAATATTGAGATTATACCATGTGATCATAGTGTACCATGTGTTGGTTATGGATTTATAGAAAAGAAAAATAAATTGAAAGATCAATATTTAGAATTCACTGGAAAAGAAATTGCTGCATTAAGAAAACAAGGGATCGATATATATAAAACCATTGATCATCCCTTTTTATGTTTTCTGGGTGATACATCATGCAAAATATTGGAAAACGCGGATATTTTGAAGTATAAAACAATTATGATTGAATGTACATTCATTGAAGCAGATGATTTAAAACAAGCAGATAAAACTCAACATATGCATTGGTACTATCTCAAACCTTACATATTACAGCATCCAGAAATAACTTTTATTTTGTACCACTTCAGCCAAAGATACAAAAAAGCTGATATTGAAGCTTTTTTTAAAGGAGAAAACCTTCCCAACGTCATATCTTGGGCAAATTAGATATCAATATACATTATTATTGCATTTTCATCGGGGTTACAATAATAATTTTCAACCTGTTTGTCAAATTGAACAAATCCGTATCGTGTATAAAGAGATAGAGCCACAAGATTAGATGGTCGAACTTCGAGAATAACTTTTTTGCCACTATCATAAACTTTGATATCGGCAATAAAAGCATCAATAACTCGCGTTGCTAATTTTTTTCCACGATATTCTGGCAAAATTGCTATTGATGATAAACAAAAAAGACTGTGATAGGGATAATCTTTCAATTGATCTTCAATGACCATAAAGTCATATTGTGGATCTTCAATGCATTCACCCATCAAATAACCAACAATAAAATCTTTCTCATCTACAACAACATACGAGTATTTCTTGTTGGAGATGTAACATGCAAAAGTTTCTTTTGAATAACTATCAGCGCCAAAACATTGCATATCAATATCAACCAATTGAGGAATATCTTCTAATTTGGCTTGTCGAATGATGAATTCTGTCATTCTTTTGTATTAAACCTGCGAATTGGGGATCATTTTCATTGATCAATTTTGTTTTTCTTATTAATTTGAAATGACATAAAATAACCGTCTTCAATGGGATCATTGTAATAATCTTTCAAAATAAATGCATCTCGAATAAATCCATTCCTTTCATAAAGACGAATTGCTTTGTCGTTAGAAACTCTAACTTGTAATGCCAATTGATCAATTGCATCACTATTTGTTGCATTCTCAATGACTTGTTTTATTAATGCATCTCCAACACCTTTATTTCTCATACTTTGACAAACTGCCAATGAGCATATAGTTAAAATTTTATTGCATGGGATCTCTGCAAATGCTGGAGGATAGCATTCATATTCTGTATAATCAAGAAAATAAGACAATACATAGCCCACGATTTCATTTTCATTTTTAACAGCAACATAATTATATTTATTATCAATTAAAATGTACAAAATCGTGTAAGAATCATAAGATTCTCCTTCAGAAAAACATTCTTTGTTAATACTATTGAATGCTAATAAGTCTTGATTATTAGCACTACGAATCGTAAAGGTTTGTGCTGCTGAATCCATCTATTTTGGAATAATAAGTTTGTATCATATGTTTTAACTGAAAACATGCTTATTCAATTTTTTTAATTGATTTGATGTTTTTCAATCGGGACATTGATCTTGATGATAATGCTATTGGTATAATTTCTTCTTCACTTTCATCATCCTCTTCAGTGTCGTAATTGGCGACTTTTGAAGTTGGTGGGTTATTCATAATGGCATCTTTGTCATACAATAATTTAAGGAATTCAATATTTTTGGGGTTTTCATAAAATTTTGTCTTGTCCGCTTCTTTTTTTGTTTTTTTGCCTTTGGGTTTATTTTTTTCTTTACTTTGTACTTCCTCTATTTTTTCATGCGCATTTTGAAGATTACGATAAACGAGATTAATTTCGGCGCATTGTTTAATAAGGCGATGATCCGTTATATCTAATGGTTGTTGCCAATTGATTTGATCAGGATGTTTAGTCATTAAAAGAATAAAAGACAACACATATGCACAAGAATCATAATCTTTCCTCTTATAAATCATAATATATAGATGCATTAAAAGATCCAATAACTCCGACATATATTCAAGATCAACATGAGGATTTTTGATAGTTTTATATTGCAAGAGTAAAAATTTCCAAACTAACCACATACTTTTTTGTGCCATTGTTGCAGGAACTTTAAATTCAACAAAAGCATTTATGGTATGTGTATTATCTTTGACAAACCAATCTATATAGTGAATACAATTATCTAAATCATTGGCATAATAATTGGTTATAAATGAATGGAATTGCTGATAAATGAGAGATTGTGATGATAAGTAAGGTACCATGATTTGAATGATTTGATCGGTTTTTTGTGCAAGATCCTCTTCAACTTCACAACTGTTAAGTGAAGATGGTATAATTAATTCTGTTTTTTCTGAGATACAAAATAAAGTAATAATTTCAGCCATGTGATTTCTCAATTCTTGATTATTACATAAACACTTGAGATTTCCGCTATATAATTTTTTTGTTTGACACAGCAAAAGATATTTTTGATTTAAATAATCAATGAAATTAGGATTAAAGTAGCTTACATATTGAAAATAGAAACGGAAAATGCAATCCCATAAAGGCAAATAAAATCCAGAAGCAAATAATTCCGCAGCCCAGTAATTGGAATCGATAACAAGACCTTTTTTTAAACAATCGTATAGAGCCTCGATAACTTCTTTTTTTTGGTAATTATTAATTGTTTTGGTTGTTGATTTTTTTGTTATATTAATTTGATAATCAGAAGGCACATTATAATTCATTTTGAATATATTTATAGAGCTTTCTGCGAAAATAGATTATCAGAAATAATCGCAAACCACTTTCAATAGATAAGGGAATTTTAATCGCAAGCGTCTATAATTAGAATTTAAAAAATTATCACAATTATATATCATTTAGAATGAGTCATTTTCAAGGTATTGATCCTTATAAAATGCTGGGTATTCAGCAAAATGCAACCCTTGATGAAGTTAAAGATGCTTATCGTCAATTGGCTCGTCTTCATCATCCTGATAAAGGTGGTAATCCAGAAACTTTCAAAATAATCAAATTGGCTTTTAAAATGATACTCGATAACATCAAAAAAGGCGTTCCAATTCCTCAACAAAATTCTGCCACATTCGTGGAAATGAGAGATGCCTCACAAAATTACCAACAAGTTCAAAAGCAACCTGAACCTCATGAATTTTTGGGTAAAGATTATCCGATTGACCCTAACCGTGAATTCGATAGAGGCAGTTTTAATCAAAAATTTATGCAAAGTCGAAAAGAAAGTGAAGATTATTTGTTAAGTGCAGCAGACAAAGATTACAGAGAAAATCGTACAAAAGAACAATTACTATCTGAACAAGCTGCAATCGATGGTGAATTAGGCAAAATTAAACCCATGTTTACTGGTCGTGACTTCAACAACAATGCATTTCAAAGAATGTTCGAATTTGTTAACGGAACACCTGAAGCAAACAGTAAAGCCATGCAAATCTATGATGAACCTCAAGCTCTTGTGTCTGGATTACAACCATTTACCGAAATTGATGAAACACATAAAATTAAACAAACAGATAAATTATCTTCATTAGGATTTAGTACATTTGAAGAAGGTTTTGGTGGACAAAAAAATCCAGATCATGTTGATCGTGATCTTCTCAGTAAATTTGCCCAACAACCAAATATCACAGATGTCAATACGATTGAAGAAGATTATCACAGTAAAATGAAAAAGAGATTAAATGATTATCAAAGTGTACAAATGAATTTTCATCCTAAACCAGCTGATACTAAACAACTACCTGATCAATTACGAGCCACTAATTCTGCTACAGACAAAGTTTCTCAACAAAACTTCAATGACGCATTTAATCTTAAAATGCAAGAACGAAATAATCTGATCAGTAATCTCAAATATGGCAGTAATGGATCAAATCAAACAGATCAAAGACAATTACCCCAACCCAAACTGAAAACTCCACAGACTCAACCCAATAGAGAACAACAATTAGCTGATCGCAATATACCTCTTCATCATCAAGCATTGCCTATTATGGAATATCCTCGCAATTCTAATCTTCCATTCGATAGTTCACAACCTGCTCAAATGGTACCGACACCTGTCATGCATAATCAACCACAACAAAACAATGATTATTTTATCAAAATCCCCAGTGCAACACAAAATCCACACCAATTATACCAAGGAGGGTCAACACAAAGTAATTATTATCAACCAATGCCAATGCAATCAATGCCAATGCAACCAGTACAGATGATGCCAAATATGAATCAAGGATATAATGGTATGCATTTGCCTGCTTTTCAAAAACAACCACAACAACAACAAAATGGTGACTTTGAACAAATACAAAAACAATTGCAGGATTTGCAAAAGACAGTCCAACAACAAAACAAAATAATAAGAACATTAGCTCTTAAAAAACCACCTCCTAAGAAGTCACAATAGATCACTAACTAACAAAAATTGATGAAATTTTGAATAATGTCAATAGATGATTATTATTACCATTTATGTATTGACATTATGCAAACACTAAAAAAGTGGTTTCAACTTAATCGCTTATATGATATTAATTATAGTGACCAGATTCTCCGGTCTATCGTGAAAACAACATATGCAAAAAAAAGTATAAGTTCGCTTTTGCTCATGTTATTGACAGTTGTTGCAAGATTACATATTGATGCAATTTGTGGAATTATTTTTAATTTTCACAACATTTATATTGATTTTTGGTTGCAAATTTTTATATCTGTGATCCTTGTGATCAAATCAGGATGGATTTATCAAATAGTTGAAAGGTTCGACAGGGAAGTTTATTCTCTAACACGTTACCTGATAAACAATTACTCAGAAGACAATTATCGTCGATGGAAAAGGAATGTCACTTTTGTCATTTGCAGTTATCTTTTTATATATTTTTCGGTGGCAGAAATAACAAGTTCTATGCTTCGGATATACATATTACAATATGTCATCTGTTATGTAATCATCGAAATTATTGAAAGGAGATATTATAATGAAGTTTTCCATATATTCAATACAAAAACAGCAGTTTTTACATATACTGATGACAATTTCGAATTGATCGGTGATAAAAAGTTACAAACCAATGGATTACAATTCTCGCATTTGGTCAAAAAAGCCCAACAAAAATCTAAAGAGGGTGCGCATAATAGTGATTCTGAAACATCGGACGAAGCTGAAACAGATGAAAATGATAAGACAAACATCAAAATAGAAACAACTGATGATGACATAGATGAACAAGATGATAGTAATCAAGAAAAATCACAAATAAAAAGAATCCCATCAGTTGTTTCTATTCAATCGATACAAACGATTCATTCATCACAACCACTACCATCAAAACCAAACACAAATATGTTTATCTTAACTGATAATTTTACATTTAATCAACAGAAAATGAAAACATTATAATTTTGCCAATATGTGTTTCAGTTCTTCATATTCAGATTCAGCATCTCTTATGCTGCAAAAATTCACTTGAATTTCTTTGTCATCAATAAATTGAAAAACTATGCCACGACGTTCCAATCTTCCATAGTCACAACTAACTAAACAAGTTCTCATCGTGGAAACTTTTTCCAAATTAATGACTTGTTGTTCATTTTCATCTGAGTGAAGAGGAGGTTCATAAATATGTTTTCCGTAAAGATTTCCAATAAGATGACGACAATGGCGAGACATTTATATAATTTATCTTTTATCTTTTTTTGTCGATTTGGACAAACATTTATTCAATATGTCACAGAAATATTTACATCGCAAACATATAAATTTATATTTTTGCAATATATTATATACTTTTTCATGTCAAAAACTTGTCCAGAAAAAAATCCCAAGTCAAAAGATCCTTCATATGTATGCAATCCAAAAACAGGTAATTGGATAAAAATCGGCGGGGAAGTTTATCTCAAATTAATCAAAGATGGATTCTTTCAAAAAACTGACCAGAAAAAAATCGCCATAGAACCAAAAAAATCACCCATTCCTGAACCAAAAAAATCACCCATTCATGAACCAAAAAAATCACCCATTCATGAACCAAAAAAATCACCCATTCCTGAACCAAACAAATCTCCTGTAAAAATCATTCCAAAAAGCACTGATGAAACTCCACCTGGATCACCTGTTAAAATCGATAAAGCATCAACAAAAATTATCATCAATACGAAATATATTTCTCTTGGTGGAAATACCATTAAATTAAAATTGCCTTATCAGACAGCTTTAAGAGCTTTCCGAGCAATGCAAAAATTGCACCGTCGAGAAGTTGGTGGGACAATATTTATTAATACTGCCAAAAAGTTCGAATTTGCAACAATATATTCAGGACAAGGAGGATCAGTAAGTCATCCTCATGAAGGTGAAATTACTTATCATACTCATCCCGATTCTCGACATAACAAAGTTTATTATGATCCACCATCTTTTCAAGATATTATTATACAAATCAAAGAGGGGTTGAAAATGTATATGGGTTTAACAAGTCTTTCCCCACAAATATCTATAGTTTTTGCCAATGAAGGTGTTTATGTCATTCAAATAACTGATCCACAGTCGATTTTGGATCTTGCCAAAATTTTGGGCATAGTCGATTTAAGTGGAATCTTAGGTATATTAGATGCCACATGGAAACATGATTATCAGATTTATATGAATGATATGATGGCTAAAAATATCAATAGATTAAATGAGATGAATGAACTACTTGGGGGAGTTACAATAAACTTACATCCATGGCCACAAATCATCAAAGATCGTGGTCTTGACCTTGATATCAAATTGCAAAAAGTCACATCACATACATATAATCCTTCTGTTATTGAACCAACATCATCACCAAAACCATTCATACCTCACACTATCAAACCCATCATATAAAAGAACAACAAGGTTTTTGAGAATCCTCATCACGATCAACAGCAGTAAGAGTTAAATATGGACTTCCATAGGGAATGATTGCATTTTCCGCGTCAATTTCACTTAATTTATATCCAATTTCGTGAAAAAGTTCCATGATATTAATGTTATCTTTGGCAGATACTTCTAAAAATGACAGTTGATTCTGGTTAGCATAAATTTGTACAGCTCTTGACTCAACTCTTTTTTTGTTCTCACCAAGATCAGTTTTATTACCAACCAAGTAAATAATCGGATATTTCGCTAATAGAGGATCATCAGTCCTCTTTGTTTGACTCATTTCAGTCACCCATGTTTTGGCACGATGATAAGTCTCAATATCATTAACATCATAAACAATGACGACAACATGAGCAGCTCTATAATACATTGGCGCCAAACTTCTATATCGTTCTTGTCCCGCAGTATCCCAAATATCCATTCTAATCAAATTACCATTGATATTGACACATTTAGTAAAAAAAGCCGCACCGACTGTGCTCTCCATATAGGGATCAAAATGGTCCCTAATAAAACGATTGACAATACTTGATTTACCAACTCCTGATTCACCTAAAAAGACCAATTTATGATTGCGTGTGTAACCTAACATTTTAATTATAATTTAAACGTGCGAAATAAAATTATATAAACAATTTTATTTCATCGATTTTTATTTTTTATTTTTTTATTTAGATGCGTTCAGCTTTTGCCAATATAATCTTATTATCCAATATAAGATTATGGGACAATCACAATCACAAACAGACAATGATCTTAAAAATACAACTGAAATAATTTTCGAACAAAAAGTTATCCTATTAACAATTGTACCTTTTTATGTCATTAACAAAGAAGAATTTGAATACAATCTATCAACAGGTAATGATCAACTTGATGAATCAGTTAACGAAAAAATAAAAAAATGTGAGCCTTATTTGGAAAAATTATTGTCAAACAATTGCCAATATAATACATTAGCAGCAGTCACAAAAGACAATCGAATATATCTGACTGTTGAAAAAACAAACAAAGAAATCTTTGATTCGGATGATTGCGATTTTATCAGAAAATTCTTTGATAGATATAACCAAAATGATCAAAAATTAGTCATCATCAATAAAAATGAAGCCGAAACATCGCCTTTTTTTGAAGATCTCGGTGATCTTCAATTAGGATTTGCGGTTGACCAAATCGATTACATATAATTGATGATCAGTTCATAGGTAACAAATACTATAGGAAGAGAAATTGAATCGGGATTTTTCTGTGATTATGCTCATCGATTAATATTGACAAAACAATGAATGAAATTGCATATGAACATCTTCATTACAGATTCAATAATATTGATCTCTTTTGGCAATCATTAACTCATGGTTCTTGGGTTAATGAAAATGGAGGTCATCATAAAAGTTACCAGGTTTTCGAATTTTTAGGAGATGCAGTTCTTAAACTCATCCAAGCGACAATTCTGCAAGAAAAACATCCTGATTGGTCAGAAGGACAATTGACACAAGTCAGATCTTCTTATGAAAACAACAAAAATTTGGCAACATGGACACAAAAACTCGGTATTGAATATTTGATAAGACACGGTAAAAGTATCAATAAAAAATCAAGTGCATGGGAGCAAATTTGTGCCCAGGTTTTTGAGGCTGTTGTCGGCGCTATATGGATCGATTGTGACTATAATTTCACAGTTATGATCGATATCTATAAATATTGGGGATTTCAGATTGACGAAGAAAAAGCCATATCAAATCCCAAAAAAGAATTGCAAGAATTCGTACAAAGTAAAAAATATGGTTTACCTATTTATACAATAATAAAAAAAGACGGTCCTGACCATCAACCGACATTTACCGTTGAATGTCAAATCAAAGATTTGAATTTATTTACAACAGGACAAGGAAAATCAATTAGAGATGCTGAGAAAAGTGGTGCGGAATTGATGATAGAAAAATTAAAATAAACAATGAAACTATTTTTGCATTATATCTGACCATAAATTATGTTTGGTCAAAACATGAGCAGGTTTTTGACAATTCAAGTTAATCACTTGACGACCTGTTCCCATATAACTTTTTGTGATTTCTTTTTGCATCCAAATGAAACGATAATAATTACCTAATCTTTTTTTGATTTGTTCATCTGTATCATCTGGACGATTTTCTTCTTTTTGACGTTTTTTTAGCCTTTCTTCGGCAACTTTGTAATGGCAATTGAGAATAACTATACTATCAATGGGTGCAACTTCTTGTTCAAAATTGAACAAATCAGTTGGTTTAAGTCCATCGATGATATAATATTTATGAGGATCAATCAGTAACTTCAGCTTGTTGATTATGAATACATTCAAGGCATCCATATATTGAACAAACCCTTTGCTTTTTTCTTCAACGACTTTCAAATATTCTGCTGTCTTTTTTAGTTGATCAATCCTATAAAGGTCACCAGTGGAAATATGTTTATATTTCGGATATTGTTTGGTCAAATAGGCACTGAGTGTGCCTTTTCCACTACCAGGAGGTCCCAAGATAGCAATGATTTTTTTCGAACTTTTTATTGGTTTGTACAATTTATTTGCACATAAATAATCATAGACATTTTCATATGTCATCTGCTTGATATGTTCAAACGAACCACCATTCATTAGGTTTTCTCTGATAATTGTTGAAGAACAAACGCATGGATCTTTATAATCATTAACAATCTCGACAAGGTCCTCTAATTCTTTTGGAACAACAATTTTAGATTGCTGTTGACAACCCTCGCGTGGATAAACCATCAAAAACCGTCCCTCAAGTGCATAAATACCATTAGGATATTGGCATCTTTCCAACGCTTTTTCATAAGAATCTTGTCCAATAATTTGATAGACTTGCCCATCTGCATGATTTTCCATTATTTGGTCACAAATGGTCGATCTTCCTTCCCAAGTATGATGTTCAACTTCTGATTTGTAAGCAATCAGAGAGTCTGTCAATTGACAGTGAGTAATAGCTAAATTGATCATCTCATAACGATGGTCACGAGAAACCATATATGGCTTCAAATTGTTATTTTGATTTGGGACCAGGTAGATCTTCGAAAATCCGCGTGAAATCAAATCAAGACAGAGAGCCATATGATTAACATGGATTGGATCAAATGATCCAAAATAGATAGCGACTTTAAATGTTGTTGACATGTGAATGTTGTGATGATGACAGGCACATAAATTGTTAACTACAAAGTCTATTATTGACGATTCAATTTTTCTGTTTTATATATTGATCCAATGGAGAAATACCGCTCACTCACATTCACAATCTGCCGCTAATAAGTGTCCACGATCATTCATACTTTTAGCAATAAATAAAACGAATATTCATGATCCTTAAAGACTTTATTTTTTTCGTAATATTTCTGGCTATAAAAATTTTTAATAATCAGGAATATTTCCAATTTTTATTTAATCTTCATTTCTTCTTTCAACAAATAACATAATTCTTTTTTGTTGAAATAGCTATAAGGAATATCAGATAACTTTGCTAACTGTTTGAGGTCATTAAATGGCATTTTTTTGCATTTATCCCATAAATCTGTATAATCAGTACGAATTTCAAGAACACGTTCTGTAATAAATTTGGCTCCCTTATCCATCATGTTAATATAATCAGTCAATAACCCTTCCAAATCAATCTCTGACTTGAAAAATTGCGAGAGTAAATTGGCCAATTGATAAGCAGAATCAATTCCAACATTAACTCCTGACCCAGTAAAATAATGTGTATTAAAAGCAGCATCACCGAGTAAAAATCTTTTACCATCAGTAAATTTAGAAGCTCTAAAAATACGAATAGGAAAATAACTCATATCTTTGACACACTTATTCAAATCATTACATTCAATGTCAAATAATTTTAAATATTGTTTGATAATTGGAATAAATTTTTTGGGTATTTTTTCGTCATTTTCTACAAAGGAAACATATTCTTCAGGTGTTAATGCTATTGCCAAATACACTGATTGATTACTTTGTCTGAAAAAACGCACTCGATCTTGTCTTTTTTTCAATTGAGGTAATTTCTTATCTTTATCATAAATCCTTACATTTTTCTGAACATCAATAATCATTGTTAATCCATACAAAGTTTCTGGCAAAAGATCAATGTTCTTTTCTCCAAAGAAAGTTTTTCTCACTTGACTATGTAAGCCATCAGCACCAATCAAATAATCATATGAATATGTTTTGATAGCATTACCATCAGCAACCGAAACCACATTCTCACCTAATGTCACAGATAATCTTTGTGATTTTATTGGTCGAATATAAGTAACAGTGGTCTTCTTTTTCAAATATTCCAAAAGTTCTTTCTCTAATTCACTGATGGTAATCCCCATCAGTTGAGTTTTTGCATATTTATAACAACCTCCACGACGATCAAAAGGTGGTGGAGTAACATAACATCCTTGTTTATCTATTAATGTTTCTATGATCTCAGTCGGAATGAGTTCTAATGTTCTTTTATTGAGTAATAAGGCTTGTTGTCGCGTATATTTTTTTCTTAATTCCAAAACGGTAATTGTTGTGCCCGAAGGTGCTATTTTGGACAGAAAAATTCCAAATAACATACCCACTGGACCACCACCCACAATGACTATCTTTACCATAGATATATATAATGGTAATTTAAATTTGTTAAAATTGAATTAATTCTTCAATCGATAATTTTCAAAAAATAAAAAACGAGATGGAACATGAATATACAGTTATCTTAGATGGTTGGTGGGGACAAGAGAGTGCCTTAATAAGCAAAGATTGTTTATTGTATGAATTAAAAAATAAAACGATTAAACGATTATTGGATTCCAATATTCTTGAATCCAAAGATATTGATAATAGAAATCAAACTCCGCACGTCAGAGTAACTGATAAAAAAACTCATCCTAAAGATGAGAATGCGTACCGAAAAATAAATGGTCAAGTTCGTTCTCTTTCTTTCAATTCTATCGATTTTCACCGAGATTGGATTGATGTCAATCTCGGTCACAGTGGAATTATCGATACACATATGACTATTGTTTATAAAAAAGGAATCATCGCTCACAAAGAAAATGTGTCCGAAATTATTAAGCAAGTTATCGATGAAATGATGTCATCTCAATTATCCAACAATTCCACACCGAATCAATCATCCAACACTCGTTCACCTAATAATTTGTGTACAAAATGTATTGAAGCGATATGTAGTATAAAACAATGTCATTGTCATCACTAATTATTTTTTAGAAACTGAATAGGCACCAAGACCAATAATACCCAAAAAGAAAAGACTAATTCCTCCAATTAACCATTTCATTGAGTGATTTTCTCTTTCTAAAATGACAACTTTGTCAGTTAATTTGTTGACCGAGTCTAATTTTTCTTTAAGTGATCCAAGATCACGATCATAATCATTTTTCATTGTTTTCATTTGTAATGTCATTGCACGATCATTTTCTTTCAATTTGGCATCGTGTGTATTTTGAATTTCTGCAATCTTTTTATCACACTTTTCTTGCATCGAATTAAGATGTGCAGCCGTTACAATTTGGTATTGGGGTTCATTGACTAAATTTGACAATGTTTCAGTAGCCAATGCTTCCAATTGATGATTAAGATAATGTGAATGTGTATTTAAAATTTGTTGCATTTGCCCATTATTGTTAAGATAAACAGGAACTTGTCTATTAAGTTCATTAGCAATATGTCCAGGTAAATTAATTGAAATGAAATTATTGAACTTCGATTCTGCAAGATTGGTCACAATCGTTTGTGATTCACTCTTTACAAGTGGAGGAAGTTGTCTCGCTAATTCGTCTTTAACTAAAGACGAAACATTGCATCTTTGAATAAGATCTCTCCAAAACATTTCATCATTAACGGCCGCGCGAACAGATGTTTTAAATTTATCTGTCCCACAAAATGTCAAAAAATGCCCATTGATACGAATTAAATCATAAGTTTCACTGTTATCCATTGAATTTTATAAAATTCAATGAATAATTCGCAGTGACATTTTATTTCAATTTTTTGCAAATAAACAGAAAAAATTCTCGAATCATGAAGAATAATTATAATGCATAAAAATTAAAATATATATATCTTATATATAGTCAATCATGTCTGTGACAGTAAATAACGCGGGGGTGCTTCCCTATGCATTTTATAATAATACGATTTATTTTTTGTTGGGACGTGAACATAAAGAAGTCGGTTGGACCGGTGGTGATAAATTGTCAGATTTTGGTGGAGCTGTCGAATTAGAACATAAACAACAAGCTACACTCAATGAATTTGGAGCTGTTTATGATGAGTATCCAATGGTTACAGCAGCAACAGAATTTTGGGAAGAAACATTAGGATTATTTTTTACTGAGAAAGAAACTTATGATTTGCTCAAAAAACAAAATGGTATTGTTGTCAAGGGTGCACATTATTATGAACACTTATTGCGAGTCGATTATAATCCTTTCTGGATCGAATTGTTCAGAAATGCATACAATTATGTTCTTTCATGTGCAGTTCCGTATCCAGGACCTGGAGGTAAAACCGGTGTTTTCATGTATATCCCATCATGTCCCAAGGGATATACTGAAAAAACAGAAATCAGATGGGTCAGTTATGCAGATATCAAAAATGAAGTTGATAATTATTCACAAGCAACATCAGAATACCGACCTGAACTCATTGGCACATTGAAAAAATTATTCCAGGATCCTCTCTTTCCCAAATTACTCGATGAAGCCAGCATTTTCGTCGATCCACACAAGATTGGTTTTATAGCTCCCACTGAAGCTGAAAAAATACTTCCAACTGAAGAATATAAATGGCCTAATTTCTATCCTGAAAAAGATAAAGTTAGTGGAGCACCAGGTCTCATTACGACAATTACCAGCCAATATGGAGCTTTATTGAAATCATTGCCAATTGTCGTCACCAATCCTAAATTGGCAGCGATGTTCAATTACATTGATTATAACAATCAGTTTCATTATGAAGTTAAAAACTTTATTTATCTTAAAGCTGTACCAGATTCTGGTACCAAAAATGAAGCACCTATTCTTGCAAAATCTTATTGGACAAATAAATATTGCCCTCTAAGTGATGGTTCATTGACAAATAAAGTTTTGGGTTCAGGTTCTTATGGAACGGCTTATTCTGTGACCGGTCCAATGACTAAATGTTGTTCCAAGCCACTAAAATTTGTTGTCAAATCAATCACCAAAGCGATTGATAGTAAACAATTAACTGATATTCAATTAGACAGTCCATTTGCAGAAACAATTGTCCCAAAAAAGAAAACAGATATCTTTGCCACTGAAGTGGGTTCACTTGCATTAACCAACTATTTGGCAACGAATTCTGTCTCATACAATTTGCCATATTTTTATGGATCGGCTCTCTGTAATCTCGATAACACAACTTATATGTACATGCAAGAATTTTCAACAAAGTTCGATCATGCCACTATTGTTGATAATGAAATCGATTCGTTAATATTACAAGGAATGATGGCCATACGTGCACTCTATAAAGTTAAGCTTGTTCATGGAGATATCAATAATTTGAACTTGGCATTTAATTTATTACCAGCCACGACAACTAAACAACCTGTTTATAAATATAATAACACTTATTATGTTGGTCCAGCCACAAATAAAGTTCTCTCCTTCATCGATTTTGGAATGGGATTTGTTAAAGGTCTACTTGAATCAACTGAAAGACTTGAAAAAGACAAACAACGAATCAATAATAATGTCAACTGGAACAACACAGTAGTCAATAATGTCCTTAAAGGAGATGCATATGCAGCGTATAAAGGTTATTATGTCGCCAATCCATTACAAGAAAATGCTGCCTATCTCCGACGACATTTATTAGATCTTTATCTTCTTTTTGATACATTTACTAAAAAATTCGGTATTTCTAAAATGACCGACATGAATAAAAATGTTAAAGATCCTATGTTGAAAATTTTCTCCAATCCTATGTATTATGCTAATCATACCAATTTAATTAGTGGAAAAGTTACTTCTAATATGGATGAAGTAATGATATATTATTGGGATGTTCTTATCAAAGACCTGAAATTTTCCCCTTCCATCAAAGTTTACGATGAAATAGAATTCCAAAAATTGAACCCTGCAGATCTTATGTTTTTGGGTAATCTCGATGCGGTACAAGACACAAAAATAATTTAACTTCACAGACAAACTTTTATATTTATTGTTTATATAGTTATAGGTAAACAATAATCATAATGAAAGATAACCTAATTTTTTATTCAGTTTATGAGGACAAAATTTATATCCTTGCTGGGCAAATCGGGACCGCAAGATCAAAATATACATTCCCTGATTATCCCTATCAAAATCCTATCGATGATAGTTCTGTTGTTGATCTTTATTACAAAGAATTGGGGAATTTACTCATTGATATACAAAATTTATTGTCAATCATCAAAAAAACAAAATTTCCCAATTTCGTCAAAAATGAAACAGATGGATTAACATACATTATTAAAGTCGATTACATTGATAATGATCAATTGGCTAACCTTTTAAATCAATACCAACTCAGTTATTTAAGATTGAATCACGGTGCCTCTCTCCGATGGCGTTCATTAAAATGGTTTCCACTTGACCAATTTGAAACATATGTTGATCAACTCTCTGCCAATATGCAATCATTAATTACCAAATATGAATTACCAAAGTATTTAAATAATTATCTTATCGTGGATAAATCAAAATATTCGCAATCAGATTTAGACCTTGTTGATAAATTGGTAAAAAAGAAAAAAATATTCAAAAAAAAAATGGCTGAGGAAGCGGAAAAATGGGAACAATTTAAAATGGCACAAAAAGTATTTCTTAAAAATTATACATATACCCAAATACTAACACTTTATGAATACACAAACACAAGCGCATTTACCATTAATAAAATCATTAGAAATCTTTTACGATTTGGAAATAAAATTTATAAAAAAGCAAATTTATCAAGTATTAAAAATGTCCAAAAAAATCTCTCAGAGGCTCTAACCATTTTAAATATTTTAGATGCTTCCCCACGATTCATTCAATTTTCACATCAACCAATCATTGTTTATCGTGGATTATCATTCGATCCTCATCTTAAAGTTGAACAAACAACTGATGTTTTTAAATATAACTTTAATTCGACTTCACTTGATATGGTTGTGACATCAAATATGTTCGTTCCAAGACATGGTTCATTGTTTAAACTTATCGTAACACCTGATACACCGGCTCTCTGTATGAGTCTCATTTCGCATTATTCATATGAAGATGAAATTCTATTGCCTCCTGGTCTGACTTTTAGAATCATAGATAAAAAAATTTACAACAACGAATATTTGGGATTCAAACAAACATATTATACGGCCACGTTAATCGGATATGTATCTTATTTAGATACATTGGTAAAACACAATGAAGATATTGAAACCACGAAAACAGAATTAATCAAAAAATCAGGTATAAAGAAAAAATCAAATAAATCAAATAAAATCGATAAAAAGAAAGGCACTCAGAACAAAATTACCATTCCTATCAAATCGATCATTGAATTATCATCTGATCAATTGCAAAATGCACACAAAGTGATTAATAAACTTATTGATATTATTAATGGTTTGTTTGATAAAAATTACTGCCATATGGGTTATTTAGTTGATCCTGTTACAGGAATATGTCATCAATTGAATTCAATGCATGCAACATATATCTTAAGTGAGCAATTAGATCTATTAATAGCTCAAAAAAGTATATTAAATAGTTATTTCAATTATGACGAAGAGATCGCAATATTTAATGAGTATGAAAAATTCAATACACTTGAACAAATTATTTATAGTTTGACATCAAAAATATCTGGTCGAGTCACGGAAGAATCATCTTGATAATTATTGTCCATAATTTTGTGCCCCTGGTGTCCATGCAGTAAATCCTGTTTGTTGTGACATTTGTAAATTCATTGGCTGCATTTGTTGATTCATTGGAGGCATTTGTAAATTCATTGGTGGCATTTGTTGATTCATTGGTGGCATTTGTTGATTCATTGGTGGCATTTGGTAATTATACTGTGATTGGGGAATATACGGAGCCATTTGCTGATTTTGCACAGGTCGTGTATTTGATGAAGTTGGGCGTTGAAAATTAATCGGATCAACGGATGGCATATTGGGAATATTTGACAAATTATGCATGCTATTCATATTTTGCATTTGTAAAGCAATAGAATTCTTACCTTCAGGCATTTGTAGCGACATTTGTTGTAATTGTTGATTAAGATGATCAACATGAGGATTATAAGCACTTAGACCTTTTGCTTGAAAATAAGTTTGGCGATCCATTGGACTTTGACCTTGAATTGCTTGTGGGTCTTGTTTTTGTGATTTTTGCTGCAAAGTTACAATTTGTTGATCCATATCAGGATTAGTTAATGTTTGAAATTGCATTTCTAAATGACTTGTCATATCCATAGTCATGGGTTTTAATTGATCATACCCTTGAGGATAATTGAGTTTTGGTGGAGGTTGTGGTAATCCATTATTTTGATGCGAATATTGCAGATCAACATGGGGTGTATTTTTATTTTTGGCAAGCGAATTTTCTCTCTTATCACGTGTACAAACACCTAATCCTATTCTTTCAAATTCCGTTGAATCCGTATTTTGGTCTTTGTGATAACCACTGAGTCCTGGATGGTAAACTCTTTGAAAATTATCAACCTCTTTTTGTTCAGTACGTAAACGATCATTATTAACAGTCGTTCGCTGTTGATCCTCTTTTATATTATTATTCAAAGCACTAACAAAATTAGTATAATTAGGCGAATTTTTTGATTGTCTTTCTAAATAATAATGATTAATTTGGGTATTCATCTTTGATTTACTCGTGACTGCTCCAGTTGGTTGTGAGAAACTATTCAAAGAAGCCCCGCCGCGATTATTATTGTGATCAAAATAAGCTTGTTGATCATTGACTTCAGTTGATGAATTTTGAGGAAAAGGCAATTCATTCGTAAAATTAAAAGGTGCCATCCCTGTTTCTTGAAACTGATTATCATCAGGAACGTCAACACGTGAAGTGTAAGGACCTTTTCCACGTGATGTCATATTTTGATACGCTAATCGATCCATAACTATAATTAATGATTATAATTATTGATGGGATTTTATTTGTCAAAAAGAAACTTATTTCTATAATGGCAAATACAAATTTAAATTAATTAATCAATTCTTAATCTGTCATTTTGAATGACATCTAAAAATTCTTTATTTGAAACATTTATGTTCAAAAATTTGATGGATTAATAAAATAATCATAATCAAAATGGATTATAGAATGGAAAAAATTACCATTGCAACACATAACGGAACCTTTCATGTTGACGAAGTGACCGCGTACGCAATTCTCAACTATCTGTTCCCAGATAACGAATTGATTCGGACACGTGATCTTAATATCATCAACACAGCCAATATTGCCATTGATGTTGGCCAAATTTATAATCATGAAACAAGACGTTATGATCATCATCAGTCATCTTTCAATCAATCAATTGATGACAAATCAACAATTACTTTAAGTTCTGCGGGTTTGGTTTATAAACATTATGGTGATCAATTGATCGCAAAATTTTGTGAGGACAATAAAATCGAAAAAAATGACAAGGCATACAATGACATTTATTACCGATTGTTTGTGGAAATTGATGCTCATGATAATGGTATTCGCCAGTACAGTGACAATTTTTATGAACAACTTTCATTGGGAGAAATCAAACAAAGATTTTTCACAAATCTGTCTTATGGTCAAATCATCTCAAAATTAAATACCCAAGATCCTTCAAATGATGAAGAACAATATAAAGCTTTTAAAAGAGCTGCTCATTTGGCATGGGAGATCCTTTCCATATCCATTGCCAATTATTTGCAGAATCAAAATAATCTAACAAGTGATTATGCCATCATGGAGCAATCAATGAAAAGTCGATTTGAATATCATGCTAGCGGTGAAATTGTTGTCGTTAAACAAGATTGTAATAATTGGAGAAAGTGTCTAGGATTATATGAAACTGATCATCCAGAAGAAAAAAAGATTAAATTTATTGTTTATCAAGGAAATAACAATTGTTGGAACGTCAAAGCAATTTCAGATCAATTATTTTTAAATAGACAAAATCTTCTACCAATCGAAGAAATGAAAAAAAATGTTGTCGTTTCTAGCGACATTATTTTTGTTCACAATAAACTTTTTATTGGTGCATCAAAAACAATCGAAACTGCTATTAACATGGCTATTATCTCTTTATAAAATCACATTCGTCTTTAAATATTTAACATAATTGGAGAGATTATAATCTACACGATCATGATGTCTATCTCTATAGGGTTGATACAAACCACCAGCCATTGGTGGAATCACAGCAGTTGGTAATGATAATGTTTCTGGTTGTTTCAGGTTATTTAATTGACTCCGATCAATGCAAAACTCATTGACAGTTAAGATAGCAAAAACTAAAGGCATAACAATATCAACAACTTTGACAGCTTTCTGAATGTTCGGTTCAAAATATTGTTTAATAACATCAAAAATTTGTTTATATAATTTCTGATCAAGGCCAGATCTTTGTAATATACGCATACCTGGAACTGCAGTTGTAACTGTTGATTTCAAAAAACGTGAAGCAAAACCTGAAGCGGAAACTTCTGTATTATCTTCAGATAACGCACTTTCCAAAAAATGCAAAATTCCAACTAAAAATTCATATAATTTTTGAGAATCTTTGAGCATATCTTGAAATTTCGTTGGCAATTTATTGAATAAACTGGTTAAAGTTCCATAGGCATCAGATTTAGCAGAACTAATTAAAGTTTCAATGACAGAACCTACTAAACCAGCACTATCTGGTATAAATGTTGAGATCCAATCACCAACAACATTGGCTATACCATCCAAAAGATCAATTAAAGTTGGGCACATGAAATCAAGTTGAGCTTCTTGTCCGTCTGCTACCATTTGTTGTAAAATGGCGAGTGTTTGCTCTCTAACTTTTTCTGGACCATCATTGAATCTGATCGAAAAAATCTGTTTCATATAAATGCTCTCTTGAGAAGTTGTTGTAATCACTTGAACTAACTTTGATAAAAACATACCACTGTCTATTGTCGCAGAAATAGCACCAACAATAGTATCACCTCCAGCCCCACCAGAAGCCACAACAGCACCAACACCTGCTGTGATTTTCAAAGTTTTGATCAATAATTTTATTGCACTTTTCATTGAACTATTAAAAACATTTGACTTTTCATAATTAAGATCAATTGGAATATAAGTTTGTTGGGTGGGTACTTCTGGTTTTTGTGCAGGTATTGGTGCAGGTATTGGTGTCATTTGTGGCTCAACACCTTGTCTCTGTATTGGTGCACGACTAATTGGTTCCCTAACATTTCTTGTTTCACCACGACGTGGTCTCATAGGAGTTTCTTGATTAATTGGCCTTGTTGAACGAGAAACAATACCCTTTTGAGGTTCATTGATAACTTCGCGTGTAGGTGTTAATGGAACTCTATCAATGGGACGGGTGACTCGTCGTTCATTCGGATTGGTAACCTCTCGTGTTGGTGGTAATGTAGATGATTCAGGAGATTGACGAGCAAAGTATGGATAACCATCGACAATAATTTGTTTTTGGTCCTCTGAGACACCATGACCCCAATTCCTCAAAATATTGGCATCTGCATCATCAAGATTAACCAAAAAAGCATTATTTTTTCTTAATTTAGGATCGTTTTTTCCCGATTTCATAAAATTTTTCAAATTATCTTGGTAATCAGGACATTCATGAAGACTCACAATAACATATGAACCACTGCTATCTGTACATAGGATTCGATCATAATAAGAAAGGATCAAAAGATCACTAAAATCTATATAAGCCTTGAGTGACATTAATCAATGTATAAATATTAAAGAGATTTTAATTAATTATTTTATTATTTTTCAGATATCTTTTGCGATAAATCGAATAATGGCGTTTGGTATTATCCAAAATGGTATTTGGTATATATTGTATCAATTGGTTTTTTACGAAGTTCCATCCATTTTTTATGAAAGAATCAATGCTACCAATTAATTGTTCATTGGGTTTCATTATTTTCATCGTTTTTCTGCGATTCCCATATTTTGCCCATTGCAGGTGATGAATGACATAATTATATTGGAATTGCCAAATATTAGGGTCTATCATGTATAACATATTATAAATAACATTATAAGTGTTAAAACTTAACAAATTACGAGAGCTGTGATAAAAACGCCTATTTTGTTTGATTTCGTAATTAAATAAATCAATTATTAACTGTTTAACATAATCATACTTTTCATGATCAAGATCAATACTTGCAAGTTTATTTTCAGATTTGTAACGATCACTGACAATTTCATGTGCAAGGGTATAACAAATATCGAATAAAATAAACAACTGTTCTTTTGAATAAATCAATTGCTCTGGATTGACATATGTCATTTTATCTTCCACTATGGCATCGATATTACGTTCCTTTGGATCTGAATCAATCAGATGACAGATTTTAATGGCGATACGTTTATTAATGGGATCTTTGACAAGTGTCAATAATTTGGTAAATATGTGCATTGTGTGACTAATTATGTCCAAGCAATGATCTTCCACTGGATGACCAATTGATAAAAGATGTGCAACACAATGCATCGTCAGATCAGCGTAAGTATGATCATAAAATTCATACATTAGGGATGGTGAAACATTTTGACTATCATATGCACTATAGAGATTATCTATTGTTAATTGTGGAGCGGGAAGGACTGGTTTATATTTGATCTGATCAATACATAAACCAGGAATATATACCCGGTAGCGAGAAACCTCATTCACGGAAGAATCAATCAATGGTTTCCTAACAACTGGTACAATCTCATTACAATTATTAAAAAGCGAACTTTTAAGGAGAAATCCCGCCGTTTGTCTCTTTTTTGGATGAGTTTCAAGCAAACCTATCAAAACTTTATAGATTTCAGGTGAAAACATATATATCACTTTCAAATCTTTGAGAAATTTCCAATTTGGATTGTAATCTGTGATTGATTTGCCTTTTTGAAACAGTGCTTTAATTTCTGTCTCAAATCTCTCTTTATGTTTCTCAAACTGTTGGATTTTATCAATCATCTTGGGTGCAGTATTTTCAGTAAATAATGGTTTCCCAAGAATAATCTGGGCTATTGTGCATCCAATTGACCATAAATCTGATTTATAGCCATATTGTTTCTCATTAAGAATCTCTGGGGCTCGATACCAAACAGTCACTACATTAGGATTCAAATTGAGTTGTTGATAACATGCAAGACCAAAATCAATAACTTTGATATATCCTTCATTATCAATGAGTATGTTTCCTGGTTTGAGATCTCGATGAATAATACCGTGAGAAGACAAAACATTCGCAAAATATAACAATTGATAAAAGACATTCTTCACTTGATTTAAAATTGGCTGGACAGATGACAATGAATGTCTGTAGTAAGGCATTAAGAGTGAATATGTTTTGTTGTAGTAAATAATTTCGTGGATTTCCGCTACAGGCAAATAATTCCCCAAGTTTTTCATAATCAGTCCTTCAGTAATCTTGTCAGAACCTTTGTTACTGTTGTACTTCTTAAGTATCATTTTCTCTCCATTTTCTGATTCAATCAAATAGATGGTACCATAAACACTTTCAACAATCTTTATCGGTTCTTTTTTATAAACAACAAGTTGTGTCGTCTCATCTTCATCTTGCTTTATAACATGGAGTTTATCCATTCTCGTGTTGAGATCTCGTTTTATGTATAATAGATAACTATATCAATTTTTCTAGTTATAGTGATCAATAAAAAAAATGATTGTTATCAATGAACATTCAAGGTACTCACTATTATCCAACAAAGATGAATTTTAATCACATGATTATTCCAAAAAATATACAACAATCGCTAAAATCAGCGAAAAATATTGTTGTTCGATTTCCGCCAGAACCCAGTGGATATTTGCATCTCGGACATATCAAAGCTCTTTATATTAACACTTGTATCGCCAAAAAGTTTAATGGAAAACTCATCATTCGATTTGATGATACCAATCCAACATTGGAATCGGACGAATTCGAAAAAGCGATCTTGGACGATCTTAAAAGTGTCGGAACTGATCTTTCCTTTACAACTTACACATCTGACTATTTTGATCAATTGATTATTTATGCGGAACAATTAATAAATAAAGGACTTGCTTATGTCGATTTCACAGAAGTGGAAACAATGAGAAAAATGAGAGAAACATCAACTCCATCGCAATACAGACAAGACTCTATTTCTGATGTTATGAATAAATGGAATATGATGAAAAGTGGTATTGGAAATGAAGAATTTGGAACAGGAGTTTTGCGTCTCAAAACTGACTTGTATCACAAAAATAAAGCAATGAGAGATCCTTCCATTTATCGCACAATAAAAATGGACCATCATCGAACAGGTGGTCAGTTTTGTGTTTATCCAACTTATGATTTTGCGTGTCCTGTGGTTGACGCAATTGAAGGTGTTACTCATGTTTTTCGATCTGCAGAATACAATGAAAGAAATGATCAAGCAGATTTTATTCTCAGTCATTTGGATTTGAAAAAACCCTCCTTTTATCATTATGGAAGAATCAGTATCAAAGGTGCTGAACTATCTAAAAGAAAAATAAAACAAGCAATCCTTGAAGGCCGATATACAGGCTGGGATGATGTTCGATTATATACGTTCAGGGGTTTGATTAAAAGAGGTTTGTTAATGACTGCACTAGAAGAATTCATGAAAGAAACGGGATATTCAACTGCTCCTGTTGTTATTGACCCCTCAAAGTTATGGCAAATCAATAAAAAACACATAGATGCTCTCTCCAGTCGATATATGGTTATTGATACAAAATATCGATCTTTTAATGTCAACCCTTTATCACAAAAGAAAACAATACCCAGATACATTAAAAATATGAACCTCGGAAACAGAGAAATTTATTACGACAATCTGATTCTCATTTCTGATCATTTTGAAGAACCTATTTGTCTTATCAATTGGGGAACCAAAATGTCTTTCTCAAATATTGATGGTAATCTCGTCAACGTGGATGATGTAACAAATAGATATATACCATGGGTCACAAAATCACATATAACCGTCTGTACAGTTAATATTAATGGAGATCAACTTAATGAACAGATCTTTTTAGGAGAAGAAGCCATGAAAGAAATCACAGTAGGAGAATATGTTCAATTATTACAGAAAGGATATTATATTTGTTCAGAAAATAAGGATAATACCATCAAATTGATCAATATATGTTGATCACATTCATGTTACAAAAAAAATTTGAATAGCGTCCTCAACAATTAGTATAGAAGGTTTATAACCTTATGATAAGATAAGATAAATGTCTATCTCTTCCCTTCCTGACGAGAAAAAAATCTACAAATTGCCCGAAAGATGGGTTGATAATCCTTATGGATATAGTAATCTTGATTTTGATTACAAAATGGACTTTTCTGAGATTCAAAAAAAAGTTATTGTCAATGAATCCCAAAAAAGTTCCATGACTGAGAAATTCCATTCTCAGTTTACTATCGCTACATATAATGTCTGGGGTGTCGAAGTTTTTACTTTTACTTTACTAGAAAGACGATTACCTTTTATAATTAATATTTTCAAAGAAATAAACAGTGATATACTCTGTTTGCAAGAAGTCAGTCCAATGGTTTTTGAATTTTTGAAACAAGATGATTGGTTAAAACATAATTATCATTTCTCCGAGACAACAATCAATTGGATGACAAGAGCCGATGTTGTCTGCTTAATTTTGACAAAAATTAAGCCACTTCAAACATACATATATACTATGCATGGAGGACTTTTTCCCAGTGATATTATTTGTACCGAATTTAATGACAGAATCGTTATCAATACCAATCTTCATCCAGGCTCCAACAAATCTCCAGGAATTACCAATTCAAAAAATTACGTCTTGTGTCGAATTGAACAAATTAGAATTCTGAAACAAATTATCAAAACAATAAACACCGATAATAAACCATTATACTTATGTGGAGATTTTAATATAGATCTCAATGGTAACGAATCGGACTGGCCTGAAATTGACAAAATTAAAGGGATGTCATTAGTCGATACATGGTCATTGCTAAAACCTAATGATAGTGGTTTTACAGAAGACACTGTTGTTAACGAATTGAGATGGAATACAAAACAAATTCAAAAACAGGTCAGATATGATGCCATTTTTTACACTCCAAGACCATTTATTACTCCATGTAATATCAAGATTTTTGGAACAAGTAAAGTTTTTGATATTTCTTTTGAGGAATTCTTAAAGGTCACAAAGAACCTTCAATTAAATATCGATAAAGGATTTATCGTGGATGGGAAACTGCATTTCTCTGCAAAAGACATACCATTTGTCAATTGGTATCCATCTGATCATTTCGGTATTATTGCGACATTTAAACATCAATTGTAGGTGAAAATTTAAGAAATTCATGATTCTCTATACCTGACAAATCAAGTCGTTCATTTGGGTTCAATCGCAAAATCTGTGTTACTAAATTTTTCGCACCTATATCAACATCTTTGTTAACTGGCCACGTATATTCGCAACGCAAAATACGTTCATATGTTTCTTTGACGGTTCCTGTTTCGAAAGGAGGTTTACCAATCAATAATGTATAAAGAATAATTCCGACAGCCCAAATATCGACTCCATAATCATATTCAGACTTATTCAAAATTTCAGGGGCAACATAATTGGGAGTTCCAAGCATATCTTTTAATTTTTGCTTATTTGCACATTTGGTAGCAAAACTAAAATCTATCAATTTAATTTTCTTTTTTATCGGATGATCGTTGTCTGAATTTAAAACAATATTTCCCAACTTGAGATCACGATGGACAATATTGTTCTCGTTGTGCAAAAATTTGAGGGCGATGACCAATTGATTCATATACGATCGAATTTCTTCAATTTCAAAAGTATGTTTCAAACTCAAATCATAAAGTGACCCGGAATCACATAATTCCAAGAACATATAAATATAATTAGCTGTTTGATAATATCCATACCACTTGACAATATTATTGTGATGTGGTAAAGATTTATGAATTTCGCACTCTCGTTTAATTATTTTTGACAATGAAGATTTATTGGGATAAATCTTACAAGCATAATTATTATTATCGTTACAACATTTGACTTCATAACAAATACTGTGAGCTCCTGTGCCAAGTTTTTTTATAATTATGTATTTATTTGGATGAGTAAACAGTTCATTGCTCACAATATTAAGATCACAAATAGTCATGGTAATGTCATTAACAGTAATAGTTGTATATTAAATTCCATGTGGCTATTTTTTTGGCAATTTCAAATTTATACGGCCACTGGTATATTTAATTGATTAACTATTTTTCTTTGATACCGACTATCAGATAATTGATAAATATGATGATTCCATGTTTGCAAATCATAATCTTCCAAAAATTTATTGGGACATTGATTATTGCTCAAATTTTGAGTGATGAGATAATTAACACCTTTTAAGTAACTGTTTTGCAAATTATTGGCCAATTTCCTGCCCAAAACAATTCCACGATTATCAACAATTTTTTCTCGATTTTCATCAAAGTATTCAATTTTAGTTTTATTTTTATCAATATATCTCATTGCCGATTGTGCCATTGATTCTGTCAAATAGATTTTCTCTATTAATTTACAATCACCTGTTAAATTTGATAAAGCACATTCTTTGATAAATCCTAGTGCACGATCAAATCCCCAGTGTTCAGTCAACATATCGAGATAATTGTCATTGTTTCCAACGCAAACAACTTGCAAGATTTGATTATTAACAACATTAGAAGGTTTCTCTCTTAATTCAGCGATTTGTTTTTCTAACATCATGACTTTTTCTTCCAATTCAGTTGTTTTTTTGGGAGATACGTAAACTTTGATTGGTTCAAATTGTTCATGATCTGAATCGTCCTCATTTAGACCCTCTTTACTAATCTTACATCGATTTTTATTTAAATGGCGTGTCAAATTATCTTTCCTTGCAAAATAACGTCCACAGTATTGACAAACAATCTCATTCGATTCAATTCGATTCGATTCAATGACGTCTTTTTTTTCGATGATTTTAATATTATTTTTTAACAAAGTTGGATTTTTATATTTTACAGTCAATTTCGGAGTTTGTGGGGGTTGTTGAATAACTTTACAAGGAATTTTACGTTTTAAGTGAGATTGAAGACGTTGTGAACTCGCAAAGACACACAAACATATAGGACATTGATTTTTATCACTCATTTATACAATTATATTATAATATAACCGAAGTTTTATATATTTATTACGTAACGACGTGTTAACATAAAATTGTTGAAATAAACGCCAAAACAACCGCCAATTATCCGCCAACTCGTCAAAAATGGCGG
>JADMIO012752864.1_pt1 | contig 36379 bp, 25 predicted proteins | sample 8958161 | NCBI WGS metagenome assembly JADMIO01 (sample SAMN16585339, study PRJNA669376) | soil metagenome | isolation source: Crop rotation soil | place: USA: Cullars Rotation, Alabama | collected 2011
CCTTTCCCCTGTGGTATTGTCCCTCAATTACTTGTTTCTTAACTTGACGCCTATGGCACTGAAGTGCGGGGTTACTTGTGCAGAAGAAACAGCCTTGTGGAGTAGGGCAAGACGTTACTTCAACGAAAAACAAGGTTGTCCCTTTTCAAGGGAGAAGTTTCGTTTTATCCTCTTTGAAGGCCAATATCAGCAAGGGTTTTTTACTCCGTACTTTATACCCTTACTTTTCATTTGGTATGGCGTTCCTCCTCCTCATTTTGTTGTGGGTATACGTTTTACTTCCGGAAGAATGGAAATCATCCTATTTGCTTCGTGCATCTGCTGATCAAATCTCCCTTGCACGCGGCCACACAACCGGCTGGCTTGGTTCTGAACTTTATATTTTTTCCTTCGTCAGTTCATTGTTCACGGTCCGGTAAATACGAAGCGGGTTTTCATTTTTCAATTCATCGGGCAGCAAATTGTCTGGCCAGCTTTGAAAGGCAACCGGCCGTGCAAACCGCTTGATGCCATCGGCACCCACGGAGGTAAACCGGGCATCGGTCGTGGCCGGGAAGGGGCCGCCGTGCTGCATCTTAAACAAACTTCCACACCGGTCGGCACATCATTGAAGATCATTCTTCCGCAACGGTTTTCAATCGCATCAACCAATTCTTCAAACTGCGGCAATTCGGCCGCGGTTGCCATAACGGTACCGGTCAACTGGCCTTCCAATTGCTTTGCCATTTCGATCATCCCGGCTGCATCCCGGCAACGGACAACAAGCGAATAAGGGCCAAACACCTCCTGTTGCAGCCGTGCATTGCCCAAAAACGTTTCTGCCGTGACGGTAGCAATGGTTGCCGCGCCGCAGTGATCACCTCCGGGCAGTTCCGCTTCGGCAATCACCATCACATCTGCCTGCGCCAATGCACCTGACCTTTTTTCTGCATAGGATCGGGCAATGCCCGGATGCAACATTTTTGACGGGACAATGCGTTTGATTTCATTCCCCATGGCGGAAATAAATTGCTGAAGGTCGTCTCCCTCGATCCCCAGGATCAAACCGGGATTGGTGCAAAATTGTCCCACACCCAGTGTCACTGATGCGGCCAGCGTTTTCGCCAAATCCAGGGTGGAGGTTTTTAATTTTTCGGGCAGCAGGAACACCGGGTTGACGCTTCCCATTTCGGCAAAAACAGGAATGGGCTCTTTGCGCCGGGCACCCCAGTCGAACAACTGCTTGCCGCCGGCATACGAACCGGTAAAACCGACCGCCTTTGTCAGGGGATGTTTTACCAGGGCCTCGCCGACGCTGAAAGAAGCACCGTAAACATGGGCAAAGATGCCATCGGGCATCCTGCATTCCGCTGCCGCCTGCAGGATAAGATCAGCCACAAGGGTAGAGGTTTGCACATGGCCGGGATGGGCTTTCACGATCACCGGGCAACCGGCTGCAAAGGCACAAGCGGTATCGCCTCCGGCGGTGGAAAAAGCAAAGGGAAAATTGCTAGACCCAAACACCACGACAGGCCCCAACGGAACCAGCATCTTCCGGATGTCGGGCTTTGGTGGATTCCGGTCGGGAAGGGCCGTATCGATTCGGGCTTCCAGCCAGTTGCCTCTTTCGCAGGCATCGGCATAGCTGTTTAATTGAAACACCGTCCGGCCTTTTTCGTTCGTTAATCTTGCTTCGGGAAGGTTGGTTTCCTGCATGGCTGTTTTGACCAGTTCATCACTGCTGTTTTCCAGCAAGCGGGCAATGGCCCTCATGAAATCAGCCCTTTGCTTCAGGGAAAATTTCCGGTACCGGTGAAACGCATTCCATGACCGTTGCACGATGTTGCCAATTTCGGTTAAGGGAGTATCGTCAAACATGATTGTGTATTCAGTTGTGAAAGTGATTCGTGATGAAGGTAGAAAATCGTACGGCACAAAACTTCTTTTCTATCCGACAACATTGACGAGCGTACCGATGGCATCGATGGAGATGCTGATCTGATCGCCTGTTTTGAGGGTAAAATCATGTTCGGGCACAATGCCGGTGCCGGTCATGATCAAACAGCCCTGGGGAAAGCTGCATTCCCGAAACACATACGACACCAGTTCTTCGGGGGTGCGCTTCATCTGGCTGAGGGCTACCTTTCCTTCATAAACCCCTTCGCCACCCCGCTTGATTTGCAGGTGAATGGTGGTGCTCTTATCCAGCGGCTGATCGGTGACATAAACACAAGGACCCACCGCCGCACAGCCATCATAGGTCTTTGCCTGCGGCAGGTACAAGGGGTTTTCCCCTTCTATGCTGCGGCTGCTCATGTCGTTGCCAATGGTATAGCCCACGATCTTTCCCGAGGATGTCACCACCAGCGTCAGCTCCGGCTCCGGCACATCCCAGGTGGAGTCCTTGCGGATCCGCACTTTCTCATTTGGCCCCACCACCCGCTGGGGCGTGGCTTTGAAAAACACTTCGGGTCGTTGGGCTTCATACACCCGGGCATAAAAATCACCACCGCCCGCATCCTTGCTCTCCTCCTGCCGTCCGATCTTGCTGCGCAGATACGTCACCCCGCAGGCCCACACTTCCTGGCTGCCGATGGGGGCCAGCACACTGTCCAGCCATACATGCTCAGCGGGCGATTGCGTGCGGGCAATGTTGTGCAGTTTGGCCAACAGCCCGTCATCGTTGATCAGTTCATCCCACGACTGGTCTTTGATCAAAAACAATGTGTCGTCTTTTGCAAGGACAATGCCTTGTGGGGTCTTGTACAGTTTCATGTTGCTTTGTTTTATCTCACTTATACCATTTTAATCGAACGGCGACGGCATTGCATTTTCTGAAACCCTTGCTGGTAGCGGCTTTCAAAAACGACAATACCGTACAACTCAAGTTAAAACGGTATTACATCCAGACACTGCCGCCTGCTCATGCTCTTTATTGACGAAAGGATCGTTCATTGGCTTTCGGGTGGAAACCGCCTGTGCGCATCAGTGGCTGTTCGGCCCCTCAATGCAGGTTGCGGGTCACCTCACTGCCCGAGCCGCCTCGTAACACATCCAGGTCCGCACCCAGGTGGGCCTGCTGCACATGGTCAATGTAAAACTTCACATACCCCCGTGCCGCCACCGGACGGGGCGCCACCCACTGCGCCCTTCTGCTTTCCAGTTCCGCCTGGCTGACCTCCAAATGCAGCCTTCGGTTTTCCACATCCAACTCAATGATGTCTCCGTCTTTCACCAGGGCCAGCACCCCGCCAATGGCCGACTCGGGGGCCACGTGCAACACCACCGTTCCGGCGGCCGTGCCGCTCATCCGCCCATCCGAGATGCGCACCATGTCCTTTATGCCTTTGCGCAGGAGCTTTTCGGGCAGGTCCACATTGCCCACCTCCGGCATGCCGGGATAACCCACCGGACCCACCCCTTTGAGCACAATCACCGAGTTTTCATCAATGTCGAGGTCTTCGTGATCAATGCGGGCATGATAGTCTTCCATGGTCTCGAAGACCACCGCCCGGCCGCGGTGCTTCATCAGGTGCTTGCTGGCGGCCGAGGGCTTGATGATCGCCCCCTGCTCACACAAGTTGCCTTTCAATACGGCAATGCCGGCCGCCTCCTGCAGCGGCTCCTCCAGGGTGGCAATCACCTCGTGGTTGTAGCAGAGCGGTGTGTGGTTGTTTTCCCCCAGGGTTCTGCCGTTGACGGTGATGACCTCATTGTGCAAATGAGGCCTTAGCTCTTTGATCACCACCGGCAGCCCACCGGCATAGAAGAAGTCCTCCATCAGGTATTTGCCCGACGGCTTGAGGTTCACCAGCAGGGGAATGCGGCTGCCGATGCGGTCGAAGTCCGCCAGGGTTAGCTCCACGCCCATCCGCCCGGCAATGGCCAAGAGGTGAATGATAAAGTTGGTGGAACCGCCCACCGCCGCATTGACCACAATGGCGTTTTCCATGGCTTCTCTGGTGAGGACCTTGGAAAGGGTCAGGCCTTCCCGGACCATCTCCACAATGCGTCTTCCGGAGAGTTGGGCCAGTACTTTTTTGCGGGAGTCCACCGCCGGAATGGCGGCTGCCCCGGGCAGGGTCAGCCCCAAGGCTTCCACCATGCAGGCCATGGTGGAGGCCGTGCCCATGGTCATGCAGTGCCCGGCACTGCGGGCCACGCCGATTTCGGCTTCCAGGATGTCTTCGGGGGTATAGTTTTGCACCAGCATTTTTTCTTTGACCATCCAGTTGAACGATCCCGAGCCGAGGCACTCGCCTTTGAACCGGCCGTTGAGCATGGGTCCGCCGGGAACCACGATGGTGGGCAAATCCACGCTGCAGGCGCCCATCAACGTGGAGGGGGTGGTCTTGTCGCAGCCGGTGAGCAGCACCACGGCGTCCAAGGGATTGGCCCTGAGGGTCTCTTCGGTGTCCATGGCGGCGAGGTTGCGAAACAGCATGGTGGTGGGGCGCATGATGGTTTCGCCCAGGGAAGTGACGGGGAACTCCAAAGGAAAGCCGCCGGCTTCCACCACGCCGCGTTTGACCACATCGGCAAAGTCCCTGAGGTGTCCGTTGCAGGGGGTCAGCTCACTCCAGGTGTTGCAGATGCCGATCACCGGCCGGCCGCGGAAGTAATCATCGGGATAGCCCTGGTTGCGCAGCCACGATCGGTGCACAAACCCCATCTTGTCATTTCCCCCAAACCAGTCCGAACTTCTTAATTTTCGATCAGGTAACATAATTTTTATTTTAGAACCTCTGCACTACTTCTTTTAAAAAGAAAGACCTTTTGTGAAACAAAGGTCTTTCCGTTACGTGTGCTGCCTGCAAATCTATTTTATTTATCCCACCAAACCCTTGTGCTCAATTTGTCCGGGCCTTGCTTCGCGATGGCTTCATTCACGTTCGCCGTGTTTACGGACAATTCGGTGGTCGGATAGGTAAGCCTCCGGATAAAGGTGCCGTTGGGCACATCGGGGTTGTTCGGTTGTCCGTAGGGGTTTGGTAACAGGGCCGGGTAGCCGCTTCTGCGGAAGTTGGCAAAGGCTTCCGGCCCATTTAAAAAAGAAGCAATCCAATATTGGGTGTTGATCTGCTCCAATTCTCTTCCGGCGACCAGGGGATGGCTGGCAATATAGGCATCCCTGGCGGCTGCGGCAACAGCCGAACCCTGATCGTAGGTTGCCATTTGGTCCATGTGCGCTTTGATGGCATCCGAAAAATATTGCGCCGCAGAACCGGTTGTTATCCATCCCCTGAACCTGGCTTCCGCAAGCAACAACTGGGTTTGTGCGGCTGTAACAAAGAAACCGGGTGCTGTGGTCTTTGCCATTCGCCGCCTGTCCACCTGGCTGTAATCATAAAAGCTGGCGAGGCCGTCGGCGGCGACCCTTGTGCCAATGTTACCGTTGTCATAGCCCATCGGCATTCCAATCTGGTCTGCCGGAGCCGTTGTGCCGATGGCCGGTGTTTGCGTGGGACCGGAGGTGGCTCCTTTGTACCGGATGGCAATGGATGACAGCCGGGGATCATTGTTGTTTTTCAAGGTATCCACGAATGCCTTGACCAGGTAAAAGTTCGCCGCTTCCGTACTGTTCAGCATATTGCCGATTGGCGAGGTGTAATTGGCATCGTGGCGCATCAGCGCATTATCGGAATTCTGGATGATCACACCTCCGTTAAACGCCGCCTGTACGGTTGCCTGTGCCTTTGCGGCATCCACTTTGCTGAGCCGCATGCCGGCCCTTAACAGGAGTGAATAGCCGAACTTTTTCCATTGTGCAATATTCCCGCTATACAACACATCCGATGTTTCCACCGTGCCCGAGGTGCTCAGGGCGGCCGATGCCTGAGTCAGCTCCTGAATGAGCTTTGGGTACACCTCTTCCTGCGGATCATACCTGGGGAAAAAAATCTGGTCCGTTAACCCGGCACCTCCTTCGGTGTAGGGGATGGCGCCGTATTCATCCGTCAGGATCATAAACGCATAAGCCTGCCAGATGCGGGTCATGTTGTAAAGATTGCTTCTGGCGGCAACGTCTTTTGTCCTGACAATGGCGTCGTGTGTGTACTTGATCACGTTTTGATAATAAACAGCCCACAGCGGCGCATTGGTCACATCCCGGTTGTCCTGGTTGAAATTGGCTCCGGCCAAAACACCGCCGTTGGGGGATACCAGCTGCTGCACAATGCCCATGTCGAACATCACTGTTTTAGTGGGAAAGGACGTGTTGATGATGGCATTGTTCAACAGGAGTGCCGGATCCAGCGAGGTGGGACTGACCTTGTTGATGTTGATTTCCTCCAGCTTCTTGGTACACGATAGGGCCGTGAGCAGGAGCAGGGCCAGCAAACCATAATTGAATCTCTTTTTCATGTGCAGTTGCTTAGAATTTAATATTTAAGTTTACACCCAAACTTCTGGTGGTGGGCAACCCCGGGGACTCCAGGCCCACCATCGCATCCGTGCCATAGCCAACAGATTCAGGGTCTAGGTTGTCAACCCATTTCTTGATGATCCAAACATTGTTGGCCACGAAGTCCAGTTTGAGTCCTTTCACCGGCCATTTGGAGGGAATGTACCGGGTGAGGTCATATCCCAGGCTGATTTGGCGGAGCTTCCAGTAACCACCATTGTAGACGATGGCTTCCACGATCTGTTGCGACCGAAGGTGCTCCCAATAGGTTTGCACGGCCGCCTTTGCGGTATTTTCCCCGCCTGACTGATTGACGCCGTCACCGGTAACAAAGCCCGTTTCCCGTCCTTCCAGCGTCATCTGGTGCAAGCCATGGCGCACGGCATTGAAGTTGGTGCCCGAAAGCATCTTGTTGCCCAACTTGTAATCAATGAACACGGAGAGATTGATGCCTTTGTAATTGAAGTTGTTCAGGAAACCGCCGGTCCATTTGGGCAAGCCGCTGCCAAACAAAACAAGATCGGGGGTCCGCAACGGCAAGCCGTTCGATTGAAAAATCATGCGGCCTTTGATGTCCCGGGCATAGCCGTATCCGGCAATCTGGCCCATCTCCTCACCGACAACCAGCCGCACTTCGCCGTTAAACGGATGGGTGCCGGTGGTAAACCGTTCACCGGGTTTATCGGTCGTGAGCCGGATGACCCGCGTAATGTTGTAGGCTGTATTGGCGGTAAACTCCCACCGGAAGTTTTTACTCACAAACGGAACAAGATTCAACAAGGCCTCGAATCCTTTGTTCTGGCTTTCACCACTGTTGATCAGCGTACTGGTAAACCCCGAAGCGTCGGAAATCTGTACCGAAACAATTTGGTCGATCGCCAGTTTTTTATAGACGGCGGCATCAAGGTTTACCCGGTTGTTGAACATCTTCAACTCGATACCGGCTTCGGTTTCTTTTGTCCGCATCGGCCGCAAATTGGTGTTCGGCAAAACAGCGCCGCTGCTGCCTACCGTTACCGCCGTACCGGATGGATTGTTGATGGTGTTGGCATTCACCGTGTAAAACAACTGGTTCGAATAAGGATCGACCGAGGCGTCGCTGCCCACTTCTGCATAGCCGACTCTTACCTTTCCGAAGTTGAGCCAGGAGAGTGCACCTTTCAGGGTTTCGGTAAAAACATAGGAGCCCGAAACCGACGGATAAAGAACCCCGTTGTTTGCTTTTGCCAGGGTCGAAAACCAGTCCTTTCTGACTGTCCCGTTCACGTACAGCGTTTTGTTCCAGGAAAGATCGGCGGAACCATAGAGCGAATTCACGCCTTTTTCAAAAATGCTGTAAACCGGATTTTTGGCCCGTCCGTTCTGCACCGTGTAAAGCCCTTTTACCACAAAGTCAGTGACCTGCACATTGTTGATATCAACCCGCTGGCGCATCTGGTTGGCACCGGCGGTCAGGGTAACATCAACGTTGCCAAAGGATTTGGTGGCACTGGTCAGGAAATCCAGATTGGTTTCCCGGAAACGACGGGCTTCCTGCGTATAAATACCGTTCACAAACCCGGCTTGTGCCGCTGCTCTGGAAGCCTGACCGGTCGGGAAATTGTTGACGTCTTCATCCCGGGTATAAAAATCCTGTCCGATGCGGCCCTGGATCCACCACCAGGGAAGGATGTTGTATTTCGTGGATACATTGCCGAAGATCCGGTCCCGTTTGATGTTGTGAAATTGTTCGGCCAAAACCCAGTACGGATTGGTGCGGTTCATAAACCGCGACCAGATAAATTCGTTTCCTTGTGCATTGTACTTGTTGGCGTCCAAAACCGATAAAGGCATTGAATTGGCAAGGGCCATCAGGGTGGTGGGTATGGAGTTGTCCTGGTTGGCAATGTTGGGTGGATTTTTGTTGTCTTCCCTTGAATAATTGGCATTGCCGGCAAAACTGAACTGCTTGGAAAGATTGTAGCTAAAGCCAAGATTCAACACCTTTCGGTTTACCTTGTTGTTGGGCATGATCCCCCAGTTGTCCGTGTTGTTCAGGGAAAGGTGCAGGCCGCCGTTTTCGCCGCCGGCTTCCAGGGTCACCGTATTCGAAAAGTTTTGCCCGTGGCGGTAAAATTCCTTGATGCGGCTGCCCTGCGGTTCATACGGAACCACCACGTTGTTGAACAGCACCTGGGTCATTCCCGGCTGGAACCGTTCACCAAACGACCATTCGCCGGAAGTCGGATTGGGTGTTGTGGGACGTACCCCGTTTTCGCCCTGGCCATACAGTTGTTGATAGTCGGTAAAATCCAGGGGCGTTTCGTTGGTGTAATTGGTATTGAGCGTCACACCAATGCCCCGGCCCCGCCCCTTTGTTTTGGTGGTGATCATGATGACCCCGTTTTGTGCCCGGGAGCCATACAAGGCCGCCGCCGGAGCACCTTTCAAAACCGTCATGCTTTCGATATCATCAGGGTTGATGCTCGATAAGCCATCGCCGCCGTCGGCATAAACGCCGCCGCCGGTTACCCCAACGGTGTTGCCATTGAAGTTGCTGTTGTCAAACGGAACACCGTTGATGACAATCAGCGGGCTGCCGCCACCCGTGATGGAGGACTGGCCCCGGATGCGGATCTTGGACGTGCCACCCGGGCCTGTACCAAGGGAACTGATGTTGACCCCCGCCACTTTTCCTTCCAGGGCATTGATCGGATTGGGTGTGCGGTTAACGGTTAGTTCTTCCGGTCTGACATTGGTGGCCGAATAGCCCAAACCCCTGGCTTGCTTGGTAATTCCCAGTGCGGTTACCACCACGTTGCTCAGATTTTGGTTGGAAGCGGTTAAACTGACGTTTACCTGGCCCCGACCGTTCACCGGCACTTCGTTGTTGGTGTAGCCCACGTAACTGAACACCAGCGTGGCATTGGCTGTTGCATTGATTCGATACCGTCCCTGCAAGTCCGTGGTGGTGCCGCCGGAACCGCCTTTTACGGTAACGGAAACACCCACCAGGTTTTTCCCGTTTTCGTCGGTGACCGTTCCCGTTACGGTGTGTTGCGCCTGCGCCGTTGTAAAAAGAGGGAAAAGAAAAAAGGAGAGGAGCAGCCGGATGAAGCGTGTCCGGAAACACGGCTTTGCATTTTCTTTCATAATAGCAAGTTGTTTGTTGATGGAATGAAGGCCATTCAGGTTGATCTGCATTGGCCCACTAAACCAGAACCAATATAATTTACGACACATAAAAAAAGCTTCCAAAATAATTCAGTGGTGAATTTTGTACGTCTTAATGCAGGAAATTCTCTTTCTTTATAACGCTGCGCGAAAACGGCGGCCGTTTTAGCCTGGCACCATTTCTAAAACGAGCTTGCATGAACCAATTTGTACTTCGGCAGGGGCACTCCCGGGAATTGCAATTGTTTCCGCATATCATCCAAGCGGGTACCAAAAAAAATATTTCCATCCAGTTGAATTCACTGCCCTGTTCCACGGCGGAGCTTGTCCGTATTTACTACATCATTGACGGCAAGTTCGAATGGAACATTCACGAACAACACTACCTGTTGTTTCCCGGTGACATGGTGCTTGTGCTTCCGGGACAAATATTCGGCGGCGCCAAAGGCTGCCTGGAAATCGGCACGCTTTCCTGGCTGCACATCACCATACAGACCCTGGAAAAGGGAAAAACGCTGCTGGGAGAATGGAGCCGCCTGACCGAAAGTGAATGCCAGGCCATCGGGAAAATTCTCCTGTTAAACAAATCGGTTGTGTTATCCCGAAACGGTGAAGCAAGCCGGATCTTTCATTGTTTGCAAGCCGAATTGTTCCATCACGAGATCGGGTATTGCACCCGTGTCAACCAGCTGCTCGACGAGTTGTTTACCCTCATCACCCGGCAGTTGACCAGGCAAAGCAATGGGGGCCGGGATTTTCCAAAGGCTTTTTTGCAACTGGAACAAACCCTCCGCGACAACCTTTCGCACCAGTGGACGGTGGAAGAAATGGCCGGCACGGTGGGAATGGGCACAACCCTGTTCAATGAAAGAGTAAAGAGCTATTCCGGCTTTTCGCCCATCAATTACCTTATGAACATCCGGATCTCGGAAGCCATTAAACTATTAAAAAAGCCCGATATGAACGTCACCGACATCGCCCTGGACACCGGCTTTTATTCGTCGCAGCATTTTTCCACCACGTTTAAAAAGCTGACCGGCTATACGCCGAGTGAATTCAGAAAAAGAACTCTTGCCGAAGGTTAAAAATGAGTTTATGGAATGCATTCTCAGTATCGAGTTGGGAACAAATGCGGTCCGGGTGTATGCCTTCGACAGGGACGGAAAATCGCTTGGGGCCGCCAAAGGTTCGTACCCGACCTTTCATCCCGATCCCGACTCGAGCGAACAGGATCCGGAGCAAATCTTTATCACCATGCTCTACGTGGTGAAGAACTTTCTCAGTGAAAAGATCCATCCCAGAAAATACCAGGTCCTGTCCATCTGTTTCAGTGCGTCGATGCACAGCGTGCTGGCCATTGACAAACACGGCGTGCCGCTGGGAAATGCCATTACCTGGGCCGATAACCGGGGGAAAAAAGAAGCCCAGATTCTTTGCGAGTCACCACTGGCCGGAAAGATCTATGGGGCCACCGGAACACCGATCCATCCGATGTCACCGCTGATCAAAATTACCTGGTTCCGGAAGCAGGATAAGGGACGGTTTCAGCAGACAGCAAAGTTTCTTTCCATCAAAAGTTACATCATCCAGCAGCTCACCGGCGCTTACGTGATTGACTACAGCCTGGCTTCCGCCACCGGCCTGCTTGATATTTACACCCGCCAGTGGCATCCCGACTCTCTTGCTTATGCCGGCATCACGGCCGGTCAACTTCCGGAGTTGCTCCCGATCACCTGTTCACCCGGAAAGCTGCTGCCGCAATACCGGATTTCATTGGGATTAAGCGAGGGAACAAAGATCCTGGTGGGCTCCAGCGATGGTTGTTTTGCCACGCTTGGCGCCGGTGTCTGGGACGATGAGAAAGCCACCATCACCATCGAGGACAGCGCCGCCGTACGGGTCGTGGGCACAAGCGTTCTGCAAGATGAAAAGCAACGTGTATTCAACTATATTTTGGATGAACAGCACTATGTTTCCGGCGGCCCTTCCAACAACGGCGGGATTGTTTTCGAATGGTTTGCCAAACAATTCGGTGACTTTAAAAAAGCCTACGACATTGAAAACTGCATGGATGACCTGATCGCCGAAGCGGCCACCGTGAACCCGGGTTCGGAGGGCTTGCTTTTTTTGCCTTATCTCCTGGGCGAACGGGCGCCGATCTGGAATGCCAATGCGAGGGGAGTCTTTTTCGGGTTGAACATCAACCACGAGAAAAAACATTTCACCCGGGCCACCATCGAGGGCATTCTTTATGAGATGTACAGCATTGAAAAAATGCTCGGGGAACACCGCCGCATCAACCAGATTTCCGTGAATGGAAGCTTTGCTTCGATTCCGTTTTGCACCCAGCTGATTGCGGATATTTTCCAAAAGCCGATAAGCATCAGCACCAATGCCAACAGCGTAAGCCTGGGGGCTTACCTGTTGTGTGCGACTGAACTCGGTATCTATCAAAACCTGGATGAGGCGGCAAGGTCTGTGGCATCGCCGGATGCGTTCACACCCGACAAAAACAAACGGGATGTGTACGCAAAGCATTACGCCATTTTCGAGACGTTGAGCCGAAAACTGGTTACCGAGTTTGACTCCCTGGCCGCTCTGCCGGGCGGACCGGGAATAACCGCCCTTGCGGAAAAATCGTAAACCCGGTAAAGAAAATCATTTCATCAAAAAACGAGTCAACGATATGAAAAGAAAAATTCTCCCGTTCTTGCTTTTTTCGTCATTTGCTTTGTCGGCCAGTGCGCAACAGGTGACTCTGACCGGTGACCAGATCAAAGCCCTGACACCGGATTGGAAAGGGGAGCGGTCGGCCGATGGAAGGCCCCGCGTTTCCGACCGGTTCATGGAGCGGCTAAAGAAGGTGCACCTGGAAGAAGCCTGGGGCATCCTCCGCAACAAAGGCTTTCAGAACCAGTTTGAAGGCGACTGGATGGTCCTGGAACCGGATTCGGTGATGGTGGGCCGGGTGGTGACGGCACAATATCTTCCCATGCGTCCCGATTACGACAAGATCATCAAGGACAAGGGCAAAACGGAAGCACGGATCGGGGCCACCAACTCGTGGCCGATCGATGTGCTGAAAGACGGCGACATCTATGTGGCCGACAGCTATGGAAAAGTGGTCGACGGCACGTTGATCGGCGATAATTTGGGCAATGCCATCTTTGCCAAATCGCACCGGGGTGTCATCTTTTATGGCTCCGTAAGAGACATTGAAGGCTTGGAAGAAATCAAGGGCTTTAATGCCTGGATCAAAGGCTATGACCCGTCCTACATTCAGCAAATGATGCTGGGGGGCATCAACGTTCCGATCCGCATTGGAAGGGCCACCGTTTTGCCCGGCGACATTGCCCTGGCGAAAAAAGGGGGTGTGGTATTCATTCCCGCATACCTTGTGGAGGAAGTGGTGTTGAATGCCGAATTCATTTCGCTGCGTGATGCCTTCGGCCACCAGCGTTTGCGCGAAGGGAGATATACCCCCGGCCAGATTGATACGCAGTGGACCGACGAGATCAAAAAAGATTTCCTGAAGTGGCTGGATGAAAATCCGGATAAGCTTCCCATGACCCGTGCGGAGCTTGACAAATTCATGAAAGACAGAACCTGGTAACCCTCACCCCGGGACGGGCCTCCCCCTTCCCCTCCCAGGGAGGGCCCAGGTGTGACACTCTGCTTTTTATACGATCATTCATTTACCAAAAGTGCATAGCGCCGTTGAATAGATGATTGATTGCGAAAGAAAAGCTTGTTTGACCTGAGCCCTTCCCACCGGGAAGGGAAGGGGACGGGCCGAGGGGCCGGGGCGAGGCCATCAATCACTAAAATATTAAATCTTCCGATTATGACACCATCACAGAAAATGCTGGAAAACCTGGGTTTGCAAGAACCCGCCGCCCTTGCAGAGAGCATTGGGCAACAGAGAAATGTTCAAGAGGAAAACCTCCAAGACGATCCGCCGCAGGAAAATGGCCGGCGTTCGTTTTTGAAGAAGTCTGCATTGGGCGGCATAGCCCTGGGCAGTTCACTGGTATTTTCACCCATTGAAGAAGTCGTGGCCCAAAGCACACAAAAGGTGCGACGCTACTCGGCCCCTTCGGATCTAAAAATTACAGACCTGCGTTATGCCGTCACTACCGTGTTGGGCCGCACCGCCATCATCCGCATCGACACCAACCAGGGCATCTATGGACTGGGCGAAGTAAGGGACGGCGCCGATGAACGCTATGCCCTGATGCTCAAAAGCCGCCTCCTGGGACAAAACCCCTGCAACGTGGAACAGGTATTTAAATCCATCCGCCAGTTTGGTGGTCCGAGCCGACAGGCGGGAGGTGTGTGCGGCGTTGAAATGGCACTTTGGGACATTGTGGGCAAGGCCTACAACGTGCCCGCCTGGCAACTATTGGGTGGACGGTATCGTGATCGTATCCGCCTGTATGCCGACACCCCGGAAGCGGGTTCACCGGAGGAACAGAAAAAGCTCATGAACTATCGCATCAACGACCAGGGCTATACCTGGCTGAAGATGGACTTGGGAATTGGCGAGTTAAAGGGCAAAGCCGGCACACTCGTCAACAATAAATTCTGGCAAAACGAAAGGGGCGACCTGGCCCAGTGGGGCGATCAGAGCAACTTCATGTCGTATGGCAATACCCGCCATCCTTTCACGCAAATTCAGATCACTGAAAAAGGACTGGATGAACTGGCGCAACTGGTGGAGCAGGTAAGAGGCATGCTGGGTTATGACATTCCGCTTTCCTCGGATCACTACGGCCACTTTGACTTGAACAACGGCATCCGCCTCGGAAAGAAGCTGGAGCAGTACCGCCTGGCCTGGATGGAAGACATCATTCCCTGGGACTATCCCGATCAGTGGAAGACCATCTCGGAGGCCCTGGAAACACCGGTGCTCACCGGGGAAGACGTTTACCTGCTCAAAGACTTCAAGCCGCTGATCGACATTCATGCCGTGGACATCATTCATCCGGACCTGGCCACCTCCGGAGGGCTGCTGGAGACAAAGCGCATTGGCGACTATGCCGAAGAACACGGCATTGCCATGGCGATGCACCAGGCCGGCACCCCGGTGTCGTTCATGGCCAATGTGCATTGCGCCGCCGCCACCCAGAACTTTCTGGCACTGGAACACCACTCCATCGACCTGCCCTGGTGGGAAGACTTGGTGAAGACAACCGATGGGCGGAAACTGATCACGAAAGGGTTTGCCAACCTGCCCCTGACCGCACCGGGACTGGGCATTGAACTCAATGATGATGTGGTGAAAGCCCACCTGCATCCCAGTGATAAAAGCTTTTTCCGTCCCACGCCGGAATGGAACGAAAAGCGTTCGCATGACCGCATCTTCAGTTGATGAACATTCATGGCAGCATCGGGCTTCGCCACCTTCTTCAAATGGAGAAGGAAAGCGGAAATATGTCTGTTTTAGGGAGAGGGGAGACCTTGCCCGGTTTTACTTTTGCAGGTAAGGAGCCGTGACAAATACATCAGCCTTGCGAATACAAGCGTCAAAGTTTTGCAGGCCCTGTCCCCTCTACAGCTCCGCTGGAGAGGGGACAGGGGTGGGGAATGACGGTTTCCTAATTTCATTTGCGGCCATGTACGTTTTCGTCAAAAAGGAGACGTCAAATTAAATTGTGTGGGATGCGACATCAACATTCAGGGAAATGGAAAACGAGTGGATTTTTGCTGATCGGCCTCTTTCTTTTCGCCTTGTGCAGCGTTGTCGCGTGCAGCCCAAAACCGGCCGGCAGAACCGCCTATTTTCCGAAACAGGTTGAGCCTGTGTCCGAACCGTTAAAGAAAGAAAATGTGTGGGCGTTTGTGCTGGCGGGGCAATCCAACATGGCCGGTAGGGGGTTGGTAGAACCGGAAGATACGGTGCCTGACCAGCGGATACTGACCATCAATCGCAATGGCCAGGTGATCCTTGCCAAAGAACCCCTCCATTTTTATGAGCCGGCCATGGCCGGGCTGGACTGCGGTTATTCGTTTGCAAAAACACTGATCAGACGCATTCCCGATTCGATTTCTGTTTTGCTGGTCCCAACGGCTGTTGGCGGCAGCTCCATCAGCCAATGGCTGGGTGATTCGCTTTACAGGAATGTAAAACTGTTTTCCAATTTCAAAGAAAAGGTTGAAATCGCCAGGCAATACGGTACCGTCAAAGCGGTGTTGTGGCACCAGGGTGAAAGCGATGCCAATCAAAGAGACATTCCTTTTTACAAGCAACGGCTTGCTGAACTGGTGGGGCGGTTTCGATCGGTTATTGGCAATGAACAACTGCCAGTGATGTTTGGTGAAATCGGAAGCTTTTCAAAAGACAGAAACAATTGGGCCTTGCTGAATGGTGCCATTCATGCGTATGCGGCGGAAGATCGAAATACCGCTGTGATCGCAACCGGTGACTTGAAGGACAAGGGTGACAGCATTCATTTCAATTCCAAAGGTCAGCGGATCATGGGCCAACGCTTTGCAAATACCTACCTGGCGAAGTTCTTTACGGCAAAGGCGCTTTGAGAATTCTTTTCGTTGATGTTCAGTGCAACATCCGTTTGAGAATTCGCTCATTTTTTGTCATGCAATGGATCCGTCTTCCATGATCGCAGAACCGGCACGATCAGCATGAGCAGAAAATCCTTTGATTAAAAGTTCCACCAATCCACCTGTTGAAACGCCTGCCCGATGGTGTATGGCTGGCCGATGAAAGGCACACTCACCCGCACCTTTAAGCTATCTGCACTGGCCAGCAACTGTTTTACCGGTTCATTCCACGGGTGGTCCGACTCGGCAAACTTGCCCCAATGGACAGGGATGATCATGCCTGCCTTCAGGTCGAGCGCCGCTCTTGCGGTTTGATACGGGAACATGTGGTTGTGCGGCCACTTTTTGTTGTACTGTCCGCACTCTAAAAGGGCCAGATCAAAAGGGCCGTACTGCGTACCAATGCTTTTGAAATGCCCGCTGTAACCACTGTCGCCACTGAAAAATACCTTGTGACCGTCGGCCTCCACCACATAAGAGGCCCACAACGTTTTGTTTTGTGCAAAGGTGCGGTTGGAGCGATGGTGCGCCGGCGTGGCGGTTATGCGGAGGCCATCACGTAACCGGACACTTTCGTTCCAGTTCAGTTCTGTGATCACCTCCGGTCGATAACCCCACTTCCGGAGGTGCGAGCCGACACCGATGGGAACAATCACTCTTCTTACTTTCTTTTTCAGCCGTTTCACGGTCCTGTAATCAAGATGGTCATAATGGTCATGCGAGATCACCAGGGCATCGATCATTGGCATGTGCTTTACCGCATAGGCGTCCGTTTCGGCAAATGCCGGTATCAGTCCTTTCAACGGTCCGGCATAAGGGCTGAACTCGGGATCAAAAAGCAGATTGGCCGTGGCTGTCTTGAGCAAAAAAGAGGAATGACCAAACCAGATGATGGTCGGCGCTTTGTAATCGTTTTTCAACAAGTCGGTAATGGCGGCCGGGAGCGGCTTGGAAGGCCGGGCGCCCTTTGGCTTTTTGGAAAGGAGGTATCTCAACATCCGGCTCCAGCGGGGCTTTCCGGCCGAAAAAGAGGTGCCCGGAAAATTCTCCAGGTTTTGAAACGCTCCGTTTTTGTAATTGGGAAGCTGTTCAATTTTTTCCAGTTCTTCACCCGAGGGATTTTTACCCAGGCTTTTGATGGGCTGACAAGCCGCCGGCAAAAGGGCCAGAAAAATAGCGAAAACGGAGAGCCGGTGAGACACCGCATGGACGATCGATTGGAAGGCATTCATCGTTGTTGGCAAGTGGGGCAATGATAAAATTATCATGCCTTGAGAAAATTGTCATGCACGCATGGATCCCCTTCAAAGGCAGTTGCAAACAGGCGAGTCAAAAAACCATCTCTGTCTGAATACCGCTCATTAGGGCGTTTCAGCAGGCAACAAGTTCGCGATGCGGAGCCTGTAAACAGACGAAGTGAGATGGGAATAAAATAAATGCAACCGATTACACCGTTCTGCGGGAAAGCCCTATATTAGCCCTCTAAAACAAGCCGGTAAACGATTGTCAGATTATTCCTGAATTCCCTTTTTTGCCTGATGACGTCATTCAGCGGAAACGTGATTTTGCCTGCGGCGAAACGCCGTGCATTCTGTGCCGGATGAAACGTTCAGCAAGGGCAGAACGGAGCCGGCGACCAGTTGAACCTGCGCGGTTGGCACGGCCGGTTTCGTGTTTGCCAAAGTACACGGGATCATTTCACCGCCGGAACAAGGAAACAACAACGAAATAAGAACAAATGAGAACCGCTATTTTCCTCTTTTGCTTTGTCCTTCTTTTCGGGTCTTACCCCAAAGCGCAAACACCCGTTGCCATTCCGGGTTCGCAAACCCTGAAGCTACGTTCCGCCATTGTCCGGGACCAGGATTACGAAGTGCAGGTGATGCTCCCCGCCGGCTATGGAAAAGGGGAGAAGAACTATCCGGTCCTGTACCTGATGGATTCGCAATGGGATTTCCCGTTGGTGACGGCTTTGTACGGACAGCAATATTTCGATGGCTTTGTGCCGGAGATGATCATCGTTGGGGTCACGTGGACGGGTAAATATGCGAACCCCGACAGTCTACGGGCAAGAGATTACACGCCAACCCATGTTGCGCAAACACCGCAAAGCGGTGGTGCGGCCAACTTTCTTTCCTTTCTGAAAAAGGAACTGTTTCCGTTTGTCGAAAGCCGCTACAGAATTGACAAAAGCAACCGGACACTGATGGGCTGCTCGCTGGGAGGTCTGTTCACGCTTTTTGCTTACTTCTCCGAGCCGGGATTGTTTCAGCGCTATGTTGCCGCCAGTCCGGCGGTGGGCTGGGACAATGAAGCCATTTACCAGTACGAGAAACAATATGCGGATAAAACCCCGGCCTCGCCGGCACGATTGTACCTGTGTGTCGGTGGGGTGGAAAGAGGTGTACCCGTCTTTGAAAAGTTTGCGGACCGTCTGATGGGCCGGCAGTACAAATCCGTGCAGGTACAAAAACAGGTGCTCCAAAACATCGGTCATTCGGGCACCAAAGGCGAAGGCTATGAACGGGGGCTGCAATATGTATTTGAACGGCCTTCTGTGGAACTGACAGCGGCACAACTGCAGGCCCTTTCCGGCCGTTACGCGACGGCAAACGGACGCGAAGTTTCCATCAAGGCAGAAAACAACAGACCCGTTCTTTCGTTTGGCCCGGACAACGACTACACCTTGCATGCTTCCGCTGAAAACGAGTTGTACGCAACGGCGGAATTCCTGAACCTCCACTTCAAAAAAGATGCAAGCGGAAATGTGACCGGATTTGAGCTGGAGCGATATGGCGCAAAGCAAACGTTTTCAAAGCAAAAATAGATGACCGCATAAATGATGGTGGAAGCCCCAAACAAAAGGTTTGCGGAAATCAGCAGGCTGTCAAATCAGTGCAAAACGAACGATTACAGTTTTGACGCGACGGTAGCAAATGGCTGACGATTGTTTTCTTCCACCATCCGTCCGGCTCCGATTAGCCGGCTGGCATAATAGGGATCAAACATGTCCGAAATCGTCACGCCATTGGTCGAGGAAGCATGCACGAACTTGTTGTTGCACAGGTACATGCCCACATGCGACACACCGCCGGTTGTGTTAAAGAAAAGCAGGTCGCCTTCTTTTACTTCGGTCGGGGAAATGCGGCGGCTGAGATCGTATTGCTCTTTGGCAGTGCGTGGCAAGACAATGCCATAGAGGGAAGCAAAAAACACCTGCATCAAGGCCGAACAATCAATGCCGGCTTTGGTGTTTCCACCCAAAATATAGCGGGTGCCATACCAACTGTCGATCAGGCGAAGCAGGTTGAAATTTTTCAGCAACTCCACCTCCACATCCAGCAACAGCGAATACTTCAGCTGCAAAGAACCGGCACTTTCAATGTTGCCCTCCGGTAACAATCTGGCTGCATTCAACAAGTCTTTTTTGACGGCCGGCACACCGACTTTCAACGGCTCGGCTGCCCTTTCATCGAAAGCCGAATCCGTGGAAATGTTTTCCAAAAATTTAAAGTTTGCTTTTGTCGTGTCGGTAGTAACTTGTTTTGCCGGAGTTTGGGCGGATGCAGTAAAGAAAGCTCCCAAAAAGAACAAGATGGCGGCTGTCAGCAGGAATGGTTTGACCATGCGGCTTGTTTTTATGGTTCTGGTGAAAGGCGAAAATAGGGGCTTTCTCTTATTTTTCGCACACCTGTGGATTTCTTTCAGTGGTTGACCACAGGGTATATTGCCCCAAACGGCTGTAACTTGCGCAAGACAGGCGTTGCCGTCTTTCAATTTACTGACTAAGATCAAGAGGAGAACAGATGAAATTCAGCCATTTACATGTCCATACCCAATTTTCCCTGCTCGATGGCGCCGCCAACATCCAGGCACTTTATCAAAAAGCCATCCGGGAGGAAATGCCGGCCCTTGCGATCACCGACCATGGCAATATGTTTGGCGCTTTTGAATTTGTGTCGGAAGCCTACAAGCACAAGCACGACGACGGAACCGTGAAAGTGAAACCGGTTGTAGGCTGTGAATTCTATGTGGTGGAAGACCGCCACCGCAAAACCTTTTCCAAAGAACAACGCGACGAACGCTATCACCAGGTGCTGCTGGCAAAGAATGCAAAGGGCTATCAAAACCTCATCAAGCTGACGTCCCTCGGTTATCTCGAAGGGATGTATTCGAAATATCCCCGCATCGATAAAAGCCTGATCGAACAATACCACGAAGGGCTGATTGCCACCACCTGCTGCATCGGCGCCTACGTGCCGCAAACCATCCTGCACGACGGCGAGGAAGCGGCCGAAAAAGAATTCAAATGGTGGCTGGACCTGTTTGGCGAAGACTATTTTATCGAACTGCAGCGCCACAACATACCCGAGCAGGAAACCATCAACCGGGTGCTGCTGACGTTTGCCAAAAAGTACAACGTTCCGGCCATTGCAACAAACGACAGTCATTACACCGACCGCGATGATTACAATGCCCACGACATTCTGCTTTGCATCAACACCGGCGAAAAGCAAAGCACCCCGGGCTTCGACGATTTTGTGAACGACGATGCGGCCGTTAAGAACCGGCGCTTTAAATTTCCCAACGACCAGTTCTACTTCAAAGGTGTGGCGGAAATGAAGCAGTTGTTCAGCGACGTTCCGGAAGCCATCGACAACACCAACATGATCGTGGACCGGGTGGAATTGCTGAACCTGAAAAAGGACATTCTTCTCCCTGCTTTTCCGATCCCGAAAGAATTCCAGATACACAACGACTCGAATCTAGATCAGTGGGAATACCTCAAACACCTGACGTTTGAAGGGGCCCACCGCCGGTATGGCACCATTGATGAAAAGACACAGGAGCGCCTCGACTTTGAGCTGCACACCATCAAAACCATGGGCTTTGCGGGTTACTTCCTGATCGTATCGGACTTCATCAAAGCCGGTCGTGACCTGGGGGTATTTATTGGCCCGGGGCGTGGTTCGGCGGCCGGTTCGGTGGTGGCGTATTGCATCGGCATTACCAACATTGACCCCATCAAGTACGACCTGCTGTTCGAACGCTTTCTGAACCCCGACCGCAAATCGATGCCCGATATCGATACGGACTTCGATGATGAAGGACGCCAGAAGGTGATTGATTATGTGGTGGAGAAATACGGCCGCAACCAGGTGGCGCAGATCGTGACGTATGGCACGATGGCCGCAAAGATGTCCATCAAGGACGTGGCCCGTGTGCTGGACCTGCCGCTGGTGGAAGCCAATGCGCTGGCCAAGCTGGTACCCGATAAGCCGGGAACAGAACTGGGCCGTGTGCTCCAGGCACCATTAACGGCAAAAGACGGTGAAAAGAGTTTGGAAGAAAAGGAAGGACTGGGTTCCGATGACCTGGAAAATGTCAAAAAGCTTCGCGAAATCTACAACGGGGCTGACATCCGTGCACAGGTGCTGAAAGAAGCCGAACGGCTGGAAGGCTCGGTGCGGAATACCGGCATTCACGCAGCCGGTATCATTATCGCCCCCGAAGATCTCATGAACATCTTGCCGGTGTGCACCGCAAAAGACTCCGAGCTCCTGGTGACGCAGATCGAAGGAAAGGTGATCGAGGATGCCGGCGTTATCAAGATGGACTTTCTGGGGCTGAAGACGCTCTCCATTATCAAGAATGCGCTTGACATGATCAGGGCCAACCACGGCGTTGATATTGTGATTGACGACATTCCGCTGGATGATCCAAAGACCTACGAGATCTATCAGAAAGGTGAGACCATTGCCACCTTTCAGTTTGAAAGTCCGGGCATGCAAAAGTACCTGAAGGAGCTAAAGCCCGACCAGTTTGCCGACCTGATTGCCATGAATGCCTTGTACCGTCCGGGTCCCATGGCCTACATTCCGCAATACGTTGACCGCAAGCACGGCCGCGAAGACGTGACCTACGACCTTCCGGAAATGGAAGAATACCTGAAGGAAACGTACGGCATCACCGTCTATCAGGAGCAGGTGATGTTGCTGGCGCAAAAGCTGGCCGGCTTCTCCAAAGGTGATGCCGACGTGCTGCGGAAGGCAATGGGGAAAAAAGACCGGAAGACGCTGGACAAGATGAAGAGCAAGTTCATGGACGGCGCGGTGGCCAAGGGCCATCCGGCAAAAACGCTGGAAAAGATCTGGACCGATTGGGAAGCCTTTGCCCAGTATGCCTTCAACAAATCGCACTCCACCTGTTATGCCTTTGTGGCTTACCAGACAGCCTACCTCAAGGCCCACTACCCGGCCGAATACATGGCCGCGGTGCTCAACAACGCCAACGCCATTGAAAAGCTCACCTTCTTTATGGAGGAGTGCAAGCGCATGGGCATCAAAGTGCTGGGACCGGATATCAACGAATCAAAGCAAGGCTTTGCGGTGAACAGTAAGGGAGAAATCCGTTTTGGCCTGGGTGGTTTGAAAGGAGTCGGCGAAGCCGCCGTGGAAAGCATCATCCAGGAACGGGAAAAAGAAGGCCCCTACAAAGATCCGTTTGACTTTATGCGCCGCATCAACCAGCGGACGGTGAACAAAAAGACCCTGGAATGCCTGGTGTATGCCGGTGGGTTTGATGCGTTTCCGCAACTGCACCGTGCCCAATATATCTCTATCCCGGAAGGTGAAACACAGTCGGGACTGGAAAAAATGATCCGGTACGGCAATATCGTGCAGTCGCAAACGATGAACACAACCAATACCCTGTTTGGCGACCTGCCTGCCGTGCTCGACATTAAGCCGCCGCAAATTTCGTCCTGCCCTCCCTGGTCCCTGACGGAGCAATTGGACAAAGAAAAGGAGGTCACCGGTATTTATTTAAGTGGTCATCCGCTGGACCACTACAAGTTTGAGATGAAGCACTACGGCATCACATCCATTGCCGACTTCAACGAAGTAAAGGATTCGCCGACCCTTTCTGCACAGGGAAAAAGTTTCCGGCTGCTTTGTCTGGTATCCGTTGCCAACCAGCGCATCTCCCGCCAGGGAAACAAGTTTGGCTCGTACGTGCTGGAAGATTATTCCGGCAAGACGGAACTCGTGTTATTTGGCGACGACTTTGTGCGGTTCCAGGCCTTTTTAATGCAGGGTTCAGCGGTGTTGGTCTGCGGTGCCTTCAAACAGCGCATGTACAAACCGGAATACGAGTTTAGATTGACCGGCATCACGCTGGCCGAAAACGTGAAGCGTCAACTTACCAGGCAGTTGCAATTAGAGGTGGATGTGCGAAATGTGCAGACGGAAATGATTGACTTCTTTGAAAAAAACATCAAATCCCATCCCGGCAGTTCGTCGGTACGCTTCAACATTGTGGAGCCGAAACATGCACTCAAAGCAAGTCTGCAAACCAACGGCCATGGCTTTGAAATGAACCACGAGATGGTCGATTTTCTGGAACATACGCCGGAGATTGAGGTGCAGGTTTTAACAGTTTAGGATTTTGGTTTGTGATTTGTCGTTGGTAGTTTGTGCTTCTTTCGGCAATCCTTTCCGACAGCGGGAAACCGCCAGTCAAAGTGGAAGCAGATGAAGCTGAAAAAGACAGAGGAGAAAAATCATCAGCCATCCATCACTCCTGCCGTAACGGCAGAAGTTCCGGATTGGGCTTAAATTTGCGGGCATTTCGAGTAAAAAATTTTTTAAATCATAAACCATGGCAAAAGCATTCACAGACTCTAATTTTGACACGGAAGTACTGAAATCAGAAAAATTAACCATCGTGGATTTCTGGGCTGAATGGTGCGGCCCCTGCCGTGCAATCGGACCGGTTATCGACGAATTATCCAAAGAATACGAAGGAAAGGTCAACATCGGAAAGCTGAACGTGGACGAAAACCCGCAGGTCAGCATGAACTACGGCATCACGTCGATCCCGGCGATTTTGTTTATCAAAAACGGGCAGGTCGTGGATAAACTGGTCGGCGCCCAGCCAAAGGGAAACTTCGTGAAAAAGATTGAAGCACACGCAAACTAAATTTGTTCTTTAAATCAGAAAACCCGAAAGTCGTCTTTCGGGTTTTTTCTTTCTTCGCTCCTGCACTTTAATGCGGAGTCATTTCTTTCAACTTTGCTGTTTCCAGTTCGTTCCCGGCGGTTTGATGCTTGTGTTTGAAAAGCAGCAGGAACAAAACCGCAATCACCAGCGCATACAGCGAAAAAGAAATCCAGATGCCATGCCAGTCCTTGCCGCCGCCGGCATCGGTAAAGAAATGCTGAATCACCAGACCGCTGATGGTACTTCCCAACACCGCGCCAACACCGTTGGTCATCATCATAAACAAGCCTTGTGCGCTGGCTCTGATCGAGGGACTGGTTTCGGTCTCCACAAACAACGAACCGGAGATGTTGAAAAAGTCAAAGGCCATTCCGTAAACAATGCACGAAAGAACGATCATCCAAAGACGCTCGGCCGGATTGCCATAAGCAAAAAGGCCAAAGCGCAGCACCCAGGCGATCATGCTAATCAGCATAACCTGTTTGATGCCAAAACGCCGGAGGAAGAAAGGTATGGCAAGAATAAAAAGCGTTTCTGAAATCTGCGAAATGGACATGATAATTGCCGGGTACTTTACCGCCATGGTGTCTTTGTAAGCGGGCACGCTGGCAAAGTCGTGCAAAAACGTGTCACCGTAAGCATTGGTCAATTGCAAAGCCGCTCCCAGAAGCATGGCAAAAAGCAAGAACATTGCCATTTTATAATTCTTGAACAAGGCAAAGGCATTCAGGTTCAAAGCCGACTGGGTGTTCTCCCCTACGCTTGGCGTCTTTGATTGCGGGGGGGAAGGCGGTAAGGTAAAAGAATAAATGCCCAAAAGAACAGCGGCAGCCGAAGCAACATAAAATTGATTTGCCGAGGTCTCGAAATGCAGCAAGCTGACCGTCCAAAGGGCGACGATAAAACCGATTGTACCCCAAACGCGGATCGGTGGAAAATCCATTACCACATTCGCACCGCTTCGTTTTAAAATGGAATAAGCAACCGCGTTTGACAGCGCAATAGTGGGCATGTAAAACATCATGTTCAGCAAAATGACCCAAAAGAAAAAACCGGGGCTTGCGACCTGCGGCAAGAAGAACAGCACCACACCGCCACAAAGGTGAAGAATGCCGTACAGCCTTTCCGCATTGATGTACCTGTCGGCCAGGTAACCGGCAATGGAAGGCATGAAAAGAGAAGCAATGCCCATGGTGGAAAAGATGGCCCCGAACTGGGCACCGGACCAGCCCTTGTTTTGGAACCAGTACGCGCCAATCGTAATCAGCCACGAACCCCAAATGAAAAACTGAAGAAAATTCATCAGGATAAGACGGAACTTAACATTCATTTTGCCGCAATTATTTATCTGTGTAAGATAGCGGTTTTACCAATAAACGTGGCGCAAGAGAGTGGATTTGGAAGATACCGGGCTCGCTTGCCCAACGCAGAAAACAGATGCCTATGGGAAAAGAAAGGGAAAAATGGCTGTGCGCCGAACCCCTGCCGCAATGGTATAAACATTGCTTCACAGTAAACGGCGGGACAGGAAATGTGGACAATCTTAACCCTTCATTTAACTCCAAACCATGACACTCATCGGATTTTTAGTTCTCCTGTTAATTGCGGCAATCTGCGGTTCCATTGGTCAATCGCTGGCAGGCTATGATTTGGGCGGCTGCCTGGTATCCATCATTGTTGGTTTTATCGGCGCCTACCTCGGTTTATGGCTGGCCGGCAAATTTGGACTACCGGAGATCTTTACCATTTCGGTGGAAGGCAAATCTTTCCCCATTGTGTGGGCGGTGATTGGCTCAGCTCTCTTTACAGCCATTGTCGCCCTGATCCGGAGAGCCATAGGGGGGCGCAGGGACTGGTAAGGGTGGTACTCCTTTGGCGCTTTCCGTCTCCGTTTTCACTGTACAACACCAGCGGATAACCCCAGCCGTTTTTTTACTGTCTGCCAAACCGGGATAACGTCGGGTGATAGATGGAACCAAACGACACCCATCACAAAAGGCACCAGAAAAGCAAGCGAACGAAGGACCATCCATTGGATCCCGGTCATGTTCCGGAACGGGAAATAAGAGAGGGCAAAGCAAAAAAGAGAAAGGGCCAAGGTGTACACCGTTGTCCGGCTGAACGGCTGCATGCCGTACTTTCGCAAAAGAAATGCATAGCGCATGGCATTGTAGATGGTATAAGAAATAAGGCTCGCAATGGCCGGGCCGTACATGCCATATTCTCTGGTCAGAAGGAAATTGAGCGGCAACATCAATCCGAGCAAAACAAGTCCGGTGGTAAACTCGAAGCGCCAGTACGTTGACGTCGCGATGATTTGTGCATTCACGCCGGTCCCCATGTCCACAATGCGGGTCAGACCCAGAAAGAAAAACACCCATTTCGCGCCAAGATAATCCGTCTGCAGGTGAAAGGTTTTGATGCCGTCTTCAAAATTTATCCAAATCAAACTAAACATGGCGCAGGAAAACAGCAACTGGTTGACGGACGAACGATGATAGATCCGCTGGATCCTGGCATAATCTTTTTCCCGCCACGCCTGCGACAGCGGACCCGTGGTCGCCGAGACCACCGCCCGTTGTGGTGCCTGTACCAGACTTGTCATGTATTGGCCGAAGGTAAAAATGCCGGCAGCACCAACCCCGTTTGGCAGGATGGCGGCAATAAAAATGGTGTCGATGACGGATGCCAGGCTGAAAATCAAGCCGCCACTCCAGATATAGCCCACCAGTGCCATAATTTTCTTCCGGAATTTCTTGGTCACACGGCTAACTGTAAACGTAAAATGCAACAGGCCCTTGCTGCCAAAATAAACCACGAGAAAAACAACCAGGGCCAGATAGACAAAGGAATAAAGGCCGATGAATGTGTTGAAACGCGTGATCAGATGAAAGGTCGACAGCAGGATCAAAACCGTAACGAAAGCCCGAAACGCCACCTCTTTCAGTGCATTGCTGAGGATTGCTTTGTTCAGTTGCCAGGCATACGCATCCAGCACCATAAACAGCGTGAAGCCGAACCCGAACGGGAAAAGCCAATAATAATATTGCAACAGTTCCGGCGAATTGTTGAAAACCTGATTGATCAGCGGCCCTTTGAAAAGAAGCCCCAGCACAATCACGATCAAAAAACCGGCACAGGGCAGCAGCAGGGCCCAGGTTAACTGATCATTTTTTTCCGGTGGCAGGTGCGCTTTGTAGTAAGGATGAAATTTAAATATAAATGCCGGCATTCCGATGTTGGACACCGAAAACATCAACTGGGCAATGGCCACGAAAATGGCCGTCAGCCCAAACTGCTCTTTGGTAAATCCGCCCTGCCGGGTAAACAGATAGGTGTTGAAAAAACCCAGGGCAAAGCCAATGTAAACCACCACGGAAGAGATAATGCTTTGCTTGCGGATGGTGCTCATTGCCGGAACCGGGATTTGGATGGATCAACGGAATTTTTGCCGGAAACCGGTGGCTGTCTCGTCTTGTTCATTCCGGCAAAGAAATCATAGTTTCTTTACATTGATGTAAAAGTTTTTGTCCACATCGAAGAGGGCATTTGAAGTCAAGGCGATTGTTTGCCAGGTGGCGGATGGCGTGATCCATTGTCCGGTGGTCAGTTTTACCGGCATGCCGAAACCGGTAACGGTGTTTGTCCACCGGTATTGAACGTCATTCCCATCCTGCTTGTACTCCAGCACCGGGATCAGGGTGGTACGAAGATACTGGTCAAAGACTTTGCCCAGGTCCTTTCCGCTTTGCCGGCTGATGTAATCTTCCACTTGTTTTGACGTGACTGTTTGATGGTAAAAATCCCGGTTCAGACCCCGGAGTATCAGACGGAATTTTTCATCATCATCGATGATTTGCCGGATGGTATGGATCAGGTTTGCGCCCTTGTTGTACATGTCATCGCTGCCGCTTTTGTGCACGCCGTAAGGGCCAATGACCGGACGGTTGTTGACAATGCCCTTGCGAAGTCCCTGCACATACTCGTTCCCGGCCTGTGTGCCATAGTAATCATCCACAAAAAGGGTTTCCGAATAATCGGTAAAGCCCTCGTGCACCCACATGTCGGCCACATCTTTCGCGGTGATGTTGTTGCCAAACCATTCGTGCCCGCTTTCGTGCACAATGATGTAATCCCATTTGCTTCCCCATCCGGTGCCGGACAGGTCGCTGCCCAAGTAACCGTTCAGGAACTGGTTGCCGTACGCCACGGCACTTTGATGCTCCATGCCCAGGTAGGGCGCTTCCACCAATTTGTAACTGTCTTCGTAAAAAGGGTAGGGGCCAAACCAATGCTCAAACGTACGGAGGGCGGGCTTTACCTGCTGGAACTGCTTTTTTGCCCTGGGCGCATCATAATCCAGCACCCAGTAGCCCAGGTCCAGTTTGCCCTTTTCTCCGGCAAGGGTATCGCTCCACGAAACATAATGGCCAATGTACGGAACGATGTTGTAGGCGTTGATGGGAGAAGTCACTTCCCAGGTGAAGGTAGCCCGCCGGTTGACGACGGTTTTGTTTTTTAACCGCCCGTTTCCAACGGCCACCAACGAATCGGGAACGTTGATGGAGAGCGAAGCCCCTTTGTCCGGCTCATCACTCCACAAATCCTTGCAGGGAAACCAAATCGAGGCCCCATCGTCTTCGCAGGCAACGCTCATCCACGGACGGCCTTGGCCGTCTTTTGCCCAAACCCAACCGCCTTCCCAGGGCGGGTTGATGGCCTCTTTTGGTTTGCCGTGATAAGAAATGGCCAGCGTTTGGGTGCTACCCTTTGGCGCTTTGGGCAAGGCAAGAAACCAATGACCGCCTTCGTGATAAGATGGCTTTCGGGAATAATCAATGGATGTTTTGCCGTTGTAAACAATCCGGTCGATCTGAAGAGGATTTTGCAAATCAAGCTGGAGATAGTCGTTGGGCTGGTCCGCGATAACAGTGTAGGTGATGGTTGTTTTTCCCGTGATCGTTTTCTTGTCGTAGTCCGGCGTTACCAGGATATCGTAGCGCTGCACATCCCACCAGGCACGTTGTGGCGTGTTGCTTCCAAAGAGGGTATCAAGGTGGGAGAATTTCTGCTGGCCCTGTTGTGCATTTACGGCACTCGAAAAAAAACCAAAGGCCAGCAGGAGCACCAATACTTCTTTCATCGTTGGGTTTTCACGTTTACAAAAGGAATCCTTCGCTAATTTAGACGGTTACTGTGATGAATACGTTCTATTGCCGAAAATATTTAACCATTCTGGCTGTGCTGTTTTCGTTGTTATGCTCCTGCTACAGCGGTGAAAAAGAAGAGAAGGCTGTTTTTCATTACAACGAAACAACCGGTGTGGCGTCCACGGATCCGGCATTTGCCAAAAACCAGTCGATCATGTGGGTGGTGCACCAGCTTTACAACACCCTGGTGGAAGTGGACAGCGCCCTGCACATTGTTCCTTCCCTGGCAAAGCGATGGGAGATAGCGGACGACAAAAAAACCTACACCTTTTTTTTACGCAGCGATGTTTTCTTTCACGATGATCACTGTTTTCCAAACGGCAAAGGCCGGCGGCTGACAGCGGAAGATGTTGCCTACAGCTTTAACCGGATCGTTGATCGGTCCACGGCGAGTCCCGGCTCCTGGGTGTTTAACGGAAAAGTGGACAGTGCGGACGGATTCAAAGCGGTCAACGACACGACGTTTCAGTTGAAGCTGACCAGGCCTTACCAGCCCATTCTTGGCATATTGTCCATGCAATACTGCTCCATCGTGCCGCACGAAGCGGTGGAAAAATACGGAGCCGATTTCAGGCGTCATGCCGTGGGCACCGGGCCCTTCCGGTTTGTGGCCTGGGAAGAAGGGCAGGCGATGGTGCTGAAAAAAAACCCGGCTTATTTTGAAACAGATGACAGAGGCAACCGGCTTCCTTATCTGGATGGAGTTAAGATCAGTTTTTACGACAGCAAAGCCACCGAGTTCCTCCTGTTCCGGCAGGGGAAGCTGGATTTTATGAATGACATTGATGCTTCTTTCAAAGACGAAGTGCTGACCAAGAACGGTACCTTGCGGGAAGACTGGCAGGGTAAAATTCAATTGCACACGCATCCTTATCTCAACATCGAATACTTCGGCATTCTGGTGGATGAGCACAATCCCATTGTGAAGTCCTCACCGCTTCGCCTGCAAAAGGTCCGGCAGGCCATCAATTATGGTTTCGACCGGCGGAAGATGGTGCTTTACCTGCGCAATTCGCTGGGCATTCCCGCAACGGCGGGCTTTGTGCCGGCAGGTCTGCCTTCGTTTGACTCCCTGCGGGTAAAAGGGTATGAATACAATCCGCTGTTGGCCCGAAAGCTGATTGCGGAAGCAGGATTAAATGCCGCAAGTGCACCGGTCATCAAGCTCTATACGATCCCGATTTACTCGGACATTGCCAGCTACATTGCCCGCCAACTGGAAGAAATCGGATTGCGGATACAGGTGGACGTGGTGCAGAAATCGCTCTTGCTGGATCTCACTTCCAATTCACGAGCGGCGTTTTTCCGCGGGAGCTGGATTGCCGATTATCCCGATGCCGAAAATTATCTTTCCGTTTTTTATTCCAAAAATCCGGCGCCGCCAAACTATACCCGGTACCAGAACCCGGTGTTTGATTCCCTGTTTGAAAAAGCCATTGCCGAAACAAACGACTCGGTGCGTTATGGCTTGTACCGGCAGGCCGACCAGTTGTTGATAAAAGATGCTCCGGTCGTGCCGCTTTGGTACGATGTGGCGGTGCACCTGGTGCAGCCGTATGTAAAAGGCTTTGCGCCCAACGCCTTAAATCTTTTGGAACTCCGGCGAACACAGCTCACCGCCCGGCCGCCCCAAGCCCCTCCCAAGGAAGGGTTAGCCAACGCACCGTCCTCCCTTAGGCACGATACAATAAAGCCTTTATCATACTTTCAATGATGGAGGCCCACATGAGAGACGCCGTTCCTTGGAGGGACGGCGTCTCTTTTGGTAGCGTTACAAACGGCAACGTTCAAAATCTTACTGAACAAAGAAAGCACGTTGCTTAAGCTGGCCTTTGTGCGTTGGCTAACCCCTCCCTGGTAGGGGCTTGGGGAGCCCGGGTTGGGGTGAGGCGGTGCGGTCAAAAGGGTTGTTTTTGAACTGTCTTTAACGGTGGCAGTTTGTAATTGTCCATTACCGTTTTTTCCGCCATCATTTTTTCAACGGCTTCTGCCGAACGGGGCGCAAAAGCGGAGAGCAATTCATAGCCGTCCTGCGTAATGATGGCATCGTCCTCAATGCGTACACCAATGCCCCACCACTTTTTGTCGCAATCGCTGTTCGGCATAATGTAGATTCCCGGTTCAATGGTGATGACCATGTCCTTTTTCAGAGGGCCATACTCGCTTTTGTCGTGCACATCCAGGCCAATGTGGTGCCCCAACCCATGCGGGTAATATTTGCGGACATCTTTTTTGTCCCTGATAATTCCCAGCTTCAGCAGGCCACCGGCAATGACCTCATTGGCGGCTTTGCTGGCATCGGCCCACGCGGAGCCGTCCTTCAGTGTTTTAAAGGCAGCTACCTGCGCATCATAAACCAATTGGTAAATGGTCCGCTCTTCGGGTGAAAATTTTCCACTGGCCGGAATGGTGCGGGTCACGTCAGCCGAATAGCCATGGTACGAGGCACCGACGTCCATCAACAACAGTCCATTGCCCACCCTTGTTTTGCTGTTGACCATGTAGTGCAGGATGCAGCCGTTTTCACCGGCACCCACAATGGAACCATACCCCACTTCCTCCGACCCATACCGTTTGTGCACATATTCCTGCAGGCCCTGGATCTCCAGCTCCGACAGATCGGGCCGCAAGGCTTTCATGGCTTCGTTGTGTGCCATGCACGAAATCTCCACGGCCTTGCGCAGAAGGTACATTTCCCCGGGTGTCTTGATCTCCCGCAACCGGGCCGTGATTTGCTGGAAGGCTTTTGTGTCGAAGCGTTCATCCTTTTCGTCTGTCAACGCCGCTTTTGTTTTGAACTGTTGCAGGAGGTTGTACAAATCGCCGTCGCCACGGCCTCTTTTCACGTCTTCGGGCAACGCATCAACAATGATCTTTGTAAATTTTTTCAGGTCCAGCGGATAGTCTTTGAATTGGTCACCGGTGAAAACGGCGTCAATACCCAACTGCTCTTTCACGCCTTGAGGGCCCAGCCGTCTTCCGGTCCATTGTTCACGAAGCGGATCTTTCTGCTGTACAAAACTTTCCAGCACATTGGGATCCTAAGCTTAGAATTCCACGTGGACAAGTTGTCGCGGCCGCTTCTATAGTGTCACCTAAATACTAGTGACTCCAGCGTAACTGGACTGGCCACAGTTAGGCCGCAAATGTAATCACACTGGCTCACCTTCGGGTGGGCCTTTCTGCGTTCGCGAGTGGACCCGATAAGCTCATGGAGCGGCGTAACCGTCGCACAGGAAGGACAGAGAAAGCGCGGATCTGGGAAGTGACGGACAGAACGGTCAGGACCTGGATTGGGGAGGCGGTTGCCGCCGCTGCTGCTGACGGTGTGACGTTCTCTGTTCCGGTCACACCACATACGTTCCGCCATTCCTATGCGATGCACATGCTGTATGCCGGTATACCGCTGAAAGTTCTGCAAAGCCTGATGGGACATAAGTCCATCAGTTCAACGGAAGTCTACACGAAGGTTTTTGCGCTGGATGTGGCTGCCCGGCACCGGGTGCAGTTTGCGATGCCGGAGTCTGATGCGGTTGCGATGCTGAAACAATTATCCTGAGAATAAATGCCTTGGCCTTTATATGGAAATGTGGAACTGAGTGGATATGCTGTTTTTGTCTGTTAAACAGAGAAGCTGGCTGTTATCCACTGAGAAGCGAACGAAACAGTCGGGAAAATCTCCCATTATCGTAGAGATCCGCATTATTAATCTCAGGAGCCTGTGTAGCGTTTATAGGAAGTAGTGTTCTGTCATGATGCCTGCAAGCGGTAACGAAAACGATTTGAATATGCCTTCAGGAACAATAGAAATCTTCGTGCGGTGTTACGTTGAAGTGGAGCGGATTATGTCAGCAATGGACAGAACAACCTAATGAACACAGAACCATGATGTGGTCTGTCCTTTTACAGCCAGTAGTGCTCGCCGCAGTCGAGCGACAGGGCGAAGCCCTCGGCTGGTTGCCCTCGCCGCTGGGCTGGCGGCCGTCTATGGCCCTGCAAACGCGCCAGAAACGCCGTCGAAGCCGTGTGCGAGACACCGCGGCCGGCCGCCGGCGTTGTGGATACCTCGCGGAAAACTTGGCCCTCACTGACAGATGAGGGGCGGACGTTGACACTTGAGGGGCCGACTCACCCGGCGCGGCGTTGACAGATGAGGGGCAGGCTCGATTTCGGCCGGCGACGTGGAGCTGGCCAGCCTCGCAAATCGGCGAAAACGCCTGATTTTACGCGAGTTTCCCACAGATGATGTGGACAAGCCTGGGGATAAGTGCCCTGCGGTATTGACACTTGAGGGGCGCGACTACTGACAGATGAGGGGCGCGATCCTTGACACTTGAGGGGCAGAGTGCTGACAGATGAGGGGCGCACCTATTGACATTTGAGGGGCTGTCCACAGGCAGAAAATCCAGCATTTGCAAGGGTTTCCGCCCGTTTTTCGGCCACCGCTAACCTGTCTTTTAACCTGCTTTTAAACCAATATTTATAAACCTTGTTTTTAACCAGGGCTGCGCCCTGTGCGCGTGACCGCGCACGCCGAAGGGGGGTGCCCCCCCTTCTCGAACCCTCCCGGTCGAGTGAGCGAGGAAGCACCAGGGAACAGCACTTATATATTCTGCTTACACACGATGCCTGAAAAAACTTCCCTTGGGGTTATCCACTTATCCACGGGGATATTTTTATAATTATTTTTTTTATAGTTTTTAGATCTTCTTTTTTAGAGCGCCTTGTAGGCCTTTATCCATGCTGGTTCTAGAGAAGGTGTTGTGACAAATTGCCCTTTCAGTGTGACAAATCACCCTCAAATGACAGTCCTGTCTGTGACAAATTGCCCTTAACCCTGTGACAAATTGCCCTCAGAAGAAGCTGTTTTTTCACAAAGTTATCCCTGCTTATTGACTCTTTTTTATTTAGTGTGACAATCTAAAAACTTGTCACACTTCACATGGATCTGTCATGGCGGAAACAGCGGTTATCAATCACAAGAAACGTAAAAATAGCCCGCGAATCGTCCAGTCAAACGACCTCACTGAGGCGGCATATAGTCTCTCCCGGGATCAAAAACGTATGCTGTATCTGTTCGTTGACCAGATCAGAAAATCTGATGGCACCCTACAGGAACATGACGGTATCTGCGAGATCCATGTTGCTAAATATGCTGAAATATTCGGATTGACCTCTGCGGAAGCCAGTAAGGATATACGGCAGGCATTGAAGAGTTTCGCGGGGAAGGAAGTGGTTTTTTATCGCCCTGAAGAGGATGCCGGCGATGAAAAAGGCTATGAATCTTTTCCTTGGTTTATCAAACGTGCGCACAGTCCATCCAGAGGGCTTTACAGTGTACATATCAACCCATATCTCATTCCCTTCTTTATCGGGTTACAGAACCGGTTTACGCAGTTTCGGCTTAGTGAAACAAAAGAAATCACCAATCCGTATGCCATGCGTTTATACGAATCCCTGTGTCAGTATCGTAAGCCGGATGGCTCAGGCATCGTCTCTCTGAAAATCGACTGGATCATAGAGCGTTACCAGCTGCCTCAAAGTTACCAGCGTATGCCTGACTTCCGCCGCCGCTTCCTGCAGGTCTGTGTTAATGAGATCAACAGCAGAACTCCAATGCGCCTCTCATACATTGAGAAAAAGAAAGGCCGCCAGACGACTCATATCGTATTTTCCTTCCGCGATATCACTTCCATGACGACAGGATAGTCTGAGGGTTATCTGTCACAGATTTGAGGGTGGTTCGTCACATTTGTTCTGACCTACTGAGGGTAATTTGTCACAGTTTTGCTGTTTCCTTCAGCCTGCATGGATTTTCTCATACTTTTTGAACTGTAATTTTTAAGGAAGCCAAATTTGAGGGCAGTTTGTCACAGTTGATTTCCTTCTCTTTCCCTTCGTCATGTGACTTGATATCGGGGGTTAGTTCGTCATCATTGATGAGGGTTGATTATCACAGTTTATTACTCTGAATTGGCTATCCGCGTGTGTACCTCTACCTGGAGTTTTTCCCACGGTGGATATTTCTTCTTGCGCTGAGCGTAAGAGCTATCTGACAGAACAGTTCTTCTTTGCTTCCTCGCCAGTTCGCTCGCTATGCTCGGTTACACGGCTGCGGCGAGCGCTAGTGATAATAAGTGACTGAGGTATGTGCTCTTCTTATCTCCTTTTGTAGTGTTGCTCTTATTTTAAACAACTTTGCGGTTTTTTGATGACTTTGCGATTTTGTTGTTGCTTTGCAGTAAATTGCAAGATTTAATAAAAAAACGCAAAGCAATGATTAAAGGATGTTCAGAATGAAACTCATGGAAACACTTAACCAGTGCATAAACGCTGGTCATGAAATGACGAAGGCTATCGCCATTGCACAGTTTAATGATGACAGCCCGGAAGCGAGGAAAATAACCCGGCGCTGGAGAATAGGTGAAGCAGCGGATTTAGTTGGGGTTTCTTCTCAGGCTATCAGAGATGCCGAGAAAGCAGGGCGACTACCGCACCCGGATATGGAAATTCGAGGACGGGTTGAGCAACGTGTTGGTTATACAATTGAACAAATTAATCATATGCGTGATGTGTTTGGTACGCGATTGCGACGTGCTGAAGACGTATTTCCACCGGTGATCGGGGTTGCTGCCCATAAAGGAGGCGTTTACAAAACCTCAGTTTCTGTTCATCTTGCTCAGGATCTGGCTCTGAAGGGGCTACGTGTTTTGCTCGTGGAAGGTAACGACCCCCAGGGAACAGCCTCAATGTATCACGGATGGGTACCAGATCTTCATATTCATGCAGAAGACACTCTCCTGCCTTTCTATCTTGGGGAAAAGGACGATGTCACTTATGCAATAAAGCCCACTTGCTGGCCGGGGCTTGACATTATTCCTTCCTGTCTGGCTCTGCACCGTATTGAAACTGAGTTAATGGGCAAATTTGATGAAGGTAAACTGCCCACCGATCCACACCTGATGCTCCGACTGGCCATTGAAACTGTTGCTCATGACTATGATGTCATAGTTATTGACAGCGCGCCTAACCTGGGTATCGGCACGATTAATGTCGTATGTGCTGGGGAAAG
>JADMIO011070293.1_pt1 | contig 36376 bp, 39 predicted proteins | sample 8958161 | NCBI WGS metagenome assembly JADMIO01 (sample SAMN16585339, study PRJNA669376) | soil metagenome | isolation source: Crop rotation soil | place: USA: Cullars Rotation, Alabama | collected 2011
GCCGCGACTTCAAGTCACGTGAATTCCAAGCTTCGGATCCCACTGTGCTGGAAAGCCGTTCGAGAATCCCGCGCTCGCGAGCGGCGGCACCGGCGACGTGCTGTCGGGCGTCATCGGGGCGCTCCTGGCGCAGGGCATGGCCCCGGGGCCGGCGGCCCGCCTGGGCGTCTACCTGCACGGGACGGCGGGCGACATGGTCCGTGACCGGCTGGGCGATGCCGGGCTGCTCGCGTCGGACCTGCCGGACGCGGTGCCCCTCGTCCGCAAGCGACTGGCGGGCATCGCCGAGCGCTCGAAGCCGGGCAAGCAGGTCGGGTTCACCGTGCGCGGCGGCGACGGAGCCGGCGCCTGAACGAGCCAGGCGGCGCCCGGGATCCGATCGAGGCGCTACTCGCCGCGGCCGGCCTGCCGCCGCTGCCCCGCACCGCCTGGGCGGAGGTCGACCTCGACGCGCTCGGCCACAACCTCGCCGTCCTCAGAGGCCGCGCGGGGGGAGTCCCCGTCCACCCCGTCGTCAAGGGCGATGCATACGGCCACGGCGCGGTCCCGGTGGCTCGCGCCCTCGAGGCCGCCGGCGCGGATGGGCTGTGCGTGGCGGTGATCGACGAGGCGCTCGCCCTCCGCGCCGCCGGGATCGGCCTGCCGCTCCTCGTGCTCTATCCGGTGCCACCCGCCTTCGCGGCGGCGGCCCGGCAGGCGTCGATCGGGGTCAGCGCGGGTTCCGCGATCCACTTCGCGGCGACGCTGCGGGCCGCCGGCGCCGACGGCTCGGGACCGCCACTCGACATCCACCTCGACGTCGAGACCGGGCTCGGCCGCAACGGCCTGCTCGAGCACGAGGTCGAGGCGGCCGTGCAGGCGATCGAGGCCGCGCCGGGCGCCCGTTTGGCGGGCATCTGGACTCACCTGCAGGCGCCCGAGGACGAGGTGCGCAGCGCCGTCCAGGTTGCCTCGTTCGATCGCGTGGTCGCTGCCATGGAGTCGCATGGCCTGGCGCTCGGGCGGCGCCACCTCGCTGCCTCGGGCAGCCTCGTGCTCGGCGAGTCGGTCGGCATGGATGGCGTGCGCCCGGGCCTCGCGACGTACGGGCTGATCCCGGACGAGCTCCTCGAGCGAGCGGCCGCGCGCGAGGCCGGGCTGCGGCCGGTCCTCGCGCTGCGGGCGCGCCCGATTCGCGTCGCCGAGCTGCCCGCCGGCGCGGGCATCAGCTACGGCCCCACGTTCGTGACGAGCCGGCCGAGCCGCATCGCCACCCTGCCGCTCGGGTACGGCGACGGCTGGTCGCGCGCGCTCTCGAATCGCGCGGGAGCGCTGGTCCGCGGCGAACGGGTGCCGCTCGTCGGCAACGTGGCGATGGACGCGGTGATGGCGGACGTCACGGATGTCTCCGGAGCGCCCGTGACGGTCGACGACGAGTTCGTCCTGATCGGAGCCCAGGGCGAGGAACGGATCTCCGCGGCGGAGGTGGCCGCGGCCCGCGGAACGAACTCCTGGGAGGTCGTCACCAGCCTCGCCGCCCGATTGCCTCGGGTGTACCATGCGGCGTCCCTTCCCCGTGAGCTGCGCACCCTGGCCGACGCAGCCGGCAGGAGGTCGATCCGACCGTGAGCGAGCCGAGCGACGAGCCCCTCGAGTACGGCGACGAGCAGCGCGACGAGCTGGTCGAGGACGTCGCGCGCGAGATCCAGCTGCGCGGGCTGACGGCGCCGGCGGTGAGCTTCCTCCAGGCCTCGCGCCCGTACCGTCCGCTGGGCTCGAACGCGATGCTCTTCTTCGATCCCGTCCTGCGCGGCCTGTTCGGCGGCGAGATCCCGAGCGCCTCGGCGATCCTCGCGGACGAGGACGGGATCGAGCAGCTGATCGAGCGCCTCGAGGACCTGTCCGAAGAGACCGGCTGGGACGCCTGAGCCGGGGCGCCTCACCTCGACTCCGCCGTGCTCCGGCGCCGGGCGGCGGCCGAGAGCCGGTAGCATGATCCGGTGACCGCCCCGCGTGCGCTGCTGGCGATCGATGCCGGCGCCGCCAGCACCTCCGTCGCCCTGCTCGGCCGATCGGGCAGCCGCTGGCGCCTGCTCGGCTCCCTGTCCGCGCCCGCCGGCGCGGACGTCGACGCGCTGGGCTGGATCCTCGCCGCGCGCCTCGGCGTGGCCGATTCCCGCCTCGCCGCCGACCTCGAGGTCAAGGCGGACGAGGCGCACCGGCTGCCGCGCCTCGAGGCCCGAAGCCGCCCGCCGCAGACGCTCGCGGTGCTCGGGGCGTCGCGGCGCGCGGTGGGCCTGCTCGAGGCCGTAGCCGCCCGCACGCCGTGGCGCATCCGCACGGCCTCCCCGGAGACCCACGACCCGCGCGAGATGACCGACCTCGCGCTCCGCCCCGAGATCACCGCGGTCCTCGTGGGCGCCGGCGATCCGCCCGGGCCCGACGAGCGCGGCTGGCTGGACGACCTCGCCGGCCTGGTCGGAGCGGCCTCGCGCCGCCGACCGGACCTGCGGATCGTGCTGGCGGGTCCCGTCGCGGCGCGAAACGCGTGGGCCGAGGGCGCCGGGCGCCCGTACGACGGCACGCACCAGCACATCGTCGAGGCGCCGCCGCTCGGGGTCCGGAGCGGGCCGGACGAGCCGCTCCGGGAGATCCTCGAGGGCCTGCTGCCGTCCGCCCCGGACCCGCGCCAGACCTCGGTTCGCGCGCTCCTGTCGCTCTCCGACGCCCTGGACCGGCGACTGGAGCTCATCGACATCGGCCTCGACGGCGGCCTTCGCGCGATCGCGTCCCCGGGAATCGCGGACCAGGGCCCTGCCGCCGTCTCGGTGCGGACGGCCCAGGCGGCCCTCGTGCCGACCGAGGTCGACGACGCGGCGGTCGACGCCGTGCTCGCATGGACCACGGGCAGCCTCGACCGTCATCGGATGGGCGATCGCCTGCTGGACCTCCGCGGCCAGCCGTGGGCGGACACGTCGGGAGAAGGCGCCCGGCTCCGGCTCGCGGCGACCCGTGCCGCGCTCGCCCGCCTCGCCGCGCGAACCACCGACATCGGCGCGATGCCCAGCCCCGACGTGACCATCGTCTCGGGCGGGGCGTTCGCGGTGGCGCCGCCGCGCGCCGTCGCCCTGGCCGTCGCGGACACCATCCGCCGGCCCGGGGCCACGCAGCTGGCGATCGACCACGCGCGGCTGCTCGGGCCGATCGGCGCCATCGAGGACCCGGACGAGCGCCGGACGCTCGTCGCGGACCTCGCGGACGACCTCCTCGCGCCGGTCGGCAGCCTGCTCGTCGTCGGCGGCGTGCCGGGCAACCGCCGCGGGACGCCGCACACCATCGGCAAGCTCACGCTCGACGGGGACCAGCACGGGCGCTACGAGCTGACGAGCGGCGAGGTCGCCTTCGTGGACCTCGCGCCCGGCGACCAGGCCCTCGCCACGCTCGAGTTCCGGGACGCCGTGCGGATCGGCCATCGGGCCCGGCGGGTCACGGTCCAGGTGTCGGGCGGCGTCGCCGGCCTCGCCGTGGACCTCCGCGACGTGCCCCTGCGCCTCCCCGAGCGCCGGGACCGCCGGCGTGCAGCGCTCGCCGCGTGGGGTGAGCTGGCCTGGCCCGGAGACGAGCGATGACCGCGCCCAATCTCGCCGCCCAGCCGTCCGTCGACGCGGACGTCGCAGACCGGGCGGGCCTCGAGCTGCTCGCGCGGCGGCCGCTCGTCGTCTCGCCGATCGACATGCGCTTCCCGCTCCAGCCGGGCGACCTGCCGCTGGTCAAGGAGGGCGAGGCCGTCGGGCGGGCGCAGCCGATCGTGGAGCAGATCCGCGAGCCGCGGACGATCGTCGTCAGCGGGGTCGGCACGCCCGAGGAGCCGGGTTCGCCCGGGGAGCGCTGGTCGGCCCCGGACGCGCGGCCGCGTGAGGGCGACCCGGCGGTCGACGGCGAGCTGCTGTTCCGCAGCAGCGGCCGCTGGCGCGTCGCCTCTGGCAACCGCGCCGAGTCGCTCGAGGCGCCTTCGGCCGGCGTCGTCCACGAGGTCCGCGCCGGGTCGGGGATCACGATCCGGTCCGTCGCGAACGCGATCCCGGGACGGCTCGTCCTGGCCGGCCCCACGTGGGGCCGCCTCCAGGTCGCCACCGGCGCCGATGGGGAGCTGCGGGCCCAGCACGTCGACGTCGGCGCCGCCGGCTCGATCATCGTCGCCGGGGCCCGGATGGACGCCGAGGCGCTCACGCGGGCGCGTGCGGTCGGGATCCGCGGCGTGATCGTGGCGGCGCTGGGGATCAAGGAGCAGCGCGACTTCCTCGCCTCGGAGCGGCGCGGCCGGGCCGCCGTCCACGGGTTGCCACCGTTCGGGATCCTCGTGCTCGACGGCGCGGCGCGCCGCCCGATCGCGTCGCCGCTCATGGCGATGTTCGAGGCGATCGAGGGCGGGATGGTGGCCATCGTCGGCAACCCGCCCGCGCTCGTGGTGGACGATCCCAGCATCGCGCTGCCATCGCCACCCGCCGATCTCGTGCGGGTCCGGTCCGGCCCGCTGGCGGGCGCCGAGGGCACCTGGGCCGGGCTCGCCGGTCCGCGCCGCTTTCCCGCCGGGGTGACGCTCGAGGCCGCGTTCGTGCGCTTCGGCGGCCGCCCGCCGGTCGCGATCCCGATCGGCGACCTCGAGCGCTTTGCCTGACCGCGTGGCGCGAGCGACCGACACGGCGCTGGAGCTGCGGAGCGCGAGCCCCGAGGACACCCGCGAGATCGCCGCGCGCCTCGCGACGGTCGCGGAGCCCGGCGACGTCCTGTGCCTGTGGGGCGACCTCGGCGCCGGCAAGACCGTCTTCGCCAAGGGCTTCGGGGCGGGGCTGGTTGTTCGCGACACGATCAGCTCGCCGAGCTTCGTCCTGATGGGCGAGTACGCTGGCCGGCTGCCGCTGTTCCACATCGACCTGTACCGGCTCGGGACCGCGGCGGAGGCGTTCGACGGCGGGCTGCTGGACGATCGCCAGGCAGCCGGCGTCGTGCTCATCGAGTGGCCGGATCGGCTCGGCCGGGACGTGCCCGCGGAGCGGCTCGACGTTCGCATCGACGGCGGCGCGGACGAGCCCCGGACGCTGCGACTGTCAGCCGCGGGGGCGAGTCATCGCCGGTACCTCGATGCCGCGGGTCTCGTGCCGTCGCCCGGAGCCGCAACGTGAGCGAGGGCCGCAACGTGCGCGAGGGCCGCAACGGGAGCGAGGGCCGCCGCTGGCTCCTCGCCCTCGACACCGCCACGAACACCGTGGTCGTCGGGGCGGGCGACATGGCCGGCGGCCTGCTCGGCGAGGAGCGCTTCGAGGGCCGCTACCGGCACTCCCAGGAGCTGCTCCCCGCGGTCGCCCGGCTGGTCGAGCGCCTCGGGCTCGGGCTGGGTGAGCTCGGCGGCGTGGTCGTGGGGACCGGCCCCGGCGCCTTCACGGGCCTGCGCGTCGGGCTCGCGACGGCGAAGACCCTCGCGCACGAGCTCGGCGTCCCGGTCGCCGGCATCGCCACGTCCGACGCGCTCCTGGCGGGCGAGCCCGACGGCACCGTCGCCTGGCTGCCGGCGGGGCCGCGCGACCGCGTTGCGCTCACGGCGGGTCGGCCGCCCGCGATCGTTCGAGCGGACGAGGCGGCGCCGTGGGAGCGCGACGGCGCCGTTCCGCGGGATGCCGCCGACCTCGCCATCGACCTGGCTGGGCGTGCTCCGACCGATGCGCTGGATCGCGGCCGGCGCGCCCTCGAGCGCCTGCCCGCAGCCCTGTTGCGGATCGGCGCGGCGCGCCTGGCCGCCGGCGACGCGGACGATCCCGAGCGGCTCGTGCCGCGCTACGCGAGCCCGCCGCGCGGTGCGCCCGTCGAGCAGCCGGAGGGGGGAGTGGCATGGTCGCGCGACCCCCGGTAGCGATCCAGGTCGAGCCGATGACCCTCGACGACATCCCGACGGTCCACGCGATCGAGCGCGAGTGCTTCGTTGTCCCCTGGCCCGATGACGCCTACCGGAACGAGCTGGTCACGAACCGCCTCGCGAGCTACGTGGTGGCTCGCGCGGGAGCGGTGGTCGTCGGCTTCGCGGGCCTGTGGGTGATGGTCGACGAGGCGCATATCACCACCTTCGCCGTGGACCCGCGGTGGCGCCGGCGGGGCGTCGGGCAGCGGCTGCTCCTGCGCCTGCTCGAGCTGGCGAACGATCGCCGCGCGCGCGAGGCGACGCTCGAGGTCCGCCTGTCGAACATGCCCGCGCGCCGGCTCTACGAGAAGTACGGGTTCAAGCCGGTCGGGATCCGTCCGCGCTACTACTCGGACAACGGCGAGGACGCCCTGATCATGACGACCGACGCGCTCGCGTCGCCCGAGATGCGGGATCGTCTGGCGCGCCTCCGCGAGGCCGTCGAGGACCGGCCCCTCGACGCCGATGCGCCCGGCGAGCCCGGGCCGGATGTCGCGCGGTACCGGGGATGAGCGGCCCGCTGATCCTCGCGGTCGAGTCGTCATGCGACGAGACAGGCATCGCGCTCGTGGAGGACGGGACGCGGATCCATTCGAACGTGGTCGCCAGCCAGGTCGCGCTCCACGCACCGACGGGCGGCATCGTGCCGGAGGTCGCGGCCCGCGCCCACCTCCGCTGGATCCTGCCAGTCCTCGACGAGGCATGGCAGGGCGCGGGGGCGACCTGGAAGGACGTCGCGGCGGTCGCGGTGACCCGTGGCCCGGGCCTCGCCGGCTCGCTGCTGGTGGGCATCAACGTCGCCAAGACGCTCGCCTGGGTCCACGGCAAGCCGCTCGTGGGCGTCAACCACCTCGAGGGGCACGTCTACGCCGCCTGGCTGCGCGATCCGGGCCAGGACGCCGGCGAGGAGCCGCCGTTTCCGCTCGTCGCGCTCGTCGTGTCGGGCGGGCACACCTTCCTCGTCGAGATGACCGACCACCTGACGTATCGCCTGCTCGGGCAGACCGTGGACGACGCGGCCGGCGAGGCGTTCGACAAGGTCGGCCGGCTGCTCGACCTGCCGTACCCGGGCGGACCCTCGATCCAGAAGGCGGCCGAGGCCGCGACGAGCCACGATCGAAGCTTTCCGCGGGCGTGGCTCGGCGACTCGTACGACTTCAGCTTCTCCGGCTTGAAGACGGCGGCGCGCCGGACCGTCGATGCCGCGCGGGCCGACGCGGGCCTTCGGGAGCCTGAGGAGCCGCTCCCGCACGCCGTGACGGCCGAGCTCGCGTGGGGCTTCCAGGACGCGGTCGTCGACGTGCTCGTGACGAAGACGGTGCGCGCGGCGCGGTCCATCGGCGCCCGCTCGATCGTCCTCGGCGGCGGGGTCGCGGCCAACTCGGTGCTGCGCACCCGGCTCGCTGGCGAGGCTGCGGCGCTGGGCCTGCCGCTGATCGTGCCGAGGCCGGGTTTGTGCACGGACAACGGGGCGATGATCGGTGCGGCGGGCGCGCGTCGGTTCGCCGCCGGCGAGCGAGCCGGGCTGGACCTCGAGGCGACGCCGTCCCTTCCGCTCGCGCGATGACCCCGTCCGCCGCCCGGCTGGACCCGCTCGAGGTCCGACGGACGCTCAAGCGCGAGGGGCTGCGCGCCCGTCACGCCCGGTCCCAGAACTTCCTCGCGGAGCCGGACGTCCTGCAGGGCATCCTCGACCTCGCCGAGGTCGTGCCCGGCACGCGCGTCCTGGAGATCGGTCCCGGGCTCGGCATCCTCACCGGCGGCCTGCTCGACGGCGGCGCCGAGGTCACGGCCGTGGAGCTCGACGCGGCCCTGGCGCGCTACCTCCGCGAGCGCTTCGCCGAGGCGCTGGCCGAGGGCAGGCTCCGGCTCGTCGAGGGCGACGCACTCGATCTGCGGCTCACCGAGCTCGTCCCGAGCCCGTACCGCGTCGTCGCAAACCTGCCGTACCACATCACCAGCCCGATCCTGCACCGGCTCCTCGGGGATCCGCCGAGCCCGGAGCGGCTCGTCCTGATGGTCCAGGCCGAGGTCGCCGAGCGAATCGCGGCACCGCCCGGCCGGATGAGCTACCTGTCCGTGTTCGTGCAGTACCACGCGACCGTGCGGGTCGCGCTCCGGGTGGCGCCGGAGGCGTTCGAGCCCGCACCCAAGGTCGCCTCGGCGGTCGTCGTGCTGGAGCCGCATGCGGCGCTCGCCCTCGCCGCGGATCGCGATGCGGCCCTGTGGGGGCTGGTGCAGGCGGGCTTCCGGGAACGTCGAAAGATGCTCCGGAACGTGCTGGCGCGGCAGCTCCGCAGCGGTCCGGACCGGGCCACCGGCGTGCTCGTGGGACAGGCGCGTGTCGACGCGGCGCTCGGGGCGGCCGGGATCGCCGGCGACCGGCGCCCGCAGACGCTCGCCGTCGAGGACTGGCTGCGCCTCCTGGACGCGCTCGAGCCCGGAGACGTCCCGTGACCGGCTCGGACGCGCTCCACCCGGTCGTTCGGCTCGCGCCCGCGAAGCTCAACCTCACGCTCGCGGTGCTCGGCGCGCGGCGGGACGGCTTCCACGACCTCCACTCGGTCATGGTCCCGCTGGGCTTCGGCGATCGCCTGTCGCTCGCGCCCGCGGCGAGCTCGGCCGACAGCCTGCACGTCGTCGACGCCGGCGGTCGCTCGCTGGAGCCGGCGGCCTTCGGCTCGGTGCTCGGGGGCATCGGCGCGGCGCGGCGCGCCGTGGGGCGCGGCGCCGACGCGTTCCCGATCGCGGCGCGCCTCGACAAGCGCATCCCGATCGCGTCCGGCCTCGCCGGCGGCAGCAGCGACGCGGCCGCGGCGCTCGACGGGGCCCTGGAGGCCTGGGGCGCTGACCTGCCGGCCCACGAGCGCGCGGCGGCCGCCGCCGCGGCCGGCTCGGACGTGCCGTTCTTCCTCGCGGGCGGCGCTGCGCTCGTCGAGGGCCGCGGCGAGCGGGTGACGGCGCTCAACCCGCTGGCCGGCGACCCGCCGGGCGTCATCCTTGTCACGCCCGCGGTCCAGATCTCGACGCCCGCCGCGTTCGCCGCCTACGACGCGGATCCGGCCGCCGCAGCCGCCAACCGGGGCGCGACGAGGCTCAGCTCGGAGCACCTCGCCGCGGAGCTCGGCCCGGGCCACCCGCCGATGCGCGCGGGGGACCTCGTCCGGCGCGCCGGGGCCCTCGCCGTCGCCAACGACCTCGCGAACGCGGCCGATCTCCTCGCGCCCGGCCTGCGGGGCCTGCGGCGCGCGCTCACGCGCCTGCTCGGCGTCCCGATCGGGCTGTCGGGCTCCGGGCCGACCCTGTGGGCGCTCTATCCTTCGCTCGACGGCGCAGAGACAGCGGCGGCGCGAGTCCGGGAGGAGCTCGACCGCGGCCGCCTCGAGAGCCCCGGAGCGGGCTCGCCGTTCATCATCGCGACGACCATCGACAGCGGACTGGGGAGGAGGCCGGGATGACCCGTCGAGCCGTGAGCACGAACAGTGCGCCGCCCGCGGCCGGGCCGTACAGCCAGGCGATCGCCACCGAGGACTTCGTGTTCTGCGCGGGCCAGCTCGGGACGGACCCGGCCACCGGCCAGCTGCCCGAGGGCGTCCAGGCCCAGACGGCGCAGGCGCTGCGCAACCTCCAGGCCGTGCTCGACGCGGCCGGCTGCACGTTCGCCGACGTCGTGAAGACGACCTGCTTCCTTGCGGACATCGACGACTTCACCGCGTTCAACGAGGTGTACATCGGGTTCATGTCCGACCCCGCGCCGGCCCGCTCGACGTTCCAGGTCGGGGCCCTGCCCAAGGGCGGGCTGGTCGAGATCGAGGCCATCGCGGTGCGGAGCAAGGCGTAACACCGGGTTTGACGCCCTCGTCGGACCCCCCGAGAATGCCCGCACGGCCATTCATGACCAACGCCCAGCACCGATCGTGACCCCGTCAAGTACCGAGCCGGCGGCGGGCCGGACGGCGGCGATCGTCCTCGCCGCGGGACTGGGCACGCGCATGCGTTCCAGCACCCCCAAGATCCTCCACCCGCTGTGCGGCCGGCCGATGCTCGCGTACGTGCTCGACGCCTGGGACGGTGCGCTCGCCGAGCTCGACGGAACCGGGGCCGCGAAGCCCGTCGTCGTGTACTCGCCCCGCACCGAGGCGGTCCGCGACGTCGTCGGCGACCGCGGCGCGCTGGCGCTCCAGGAGGTCCCGCGCGGGACCGGCGATGCCGTGCGAGCCGCGCTCGAGGCGCTGCCCGACGATGCCGACGAGGTGCTGGTGCTCTCGGGTGACGTCCCGCTCGTCCTCGGCGAGCAGCTCGTCGCGGTGATCGAGCAGCGCCGGCTCGACGATGCGGCCATCGCGCTCGCGTCGGTCTTCGCCGCCGATCCCGGCCAGCTCGGGCGGGTCGTGCGCAGCGAGTTCGGCTCGGTCGAGCGGATCGTGGAGGCGCGCGACGCCTCGGACGAGGAGCTCGAGACCAACGAGGTCAACGCGGGCCTGTACGCGTTCGACGGTGCGTGGCTGCGCCGGCGCATCGAGACGCTGGCCCCCTCGAAATCGAACGGTGAGCTGTACCTGACCGATCTCGTCGAGCTCGCCCGCGAGGACGGCCGGATCGTGAGCGCCGTCGGGTTCGAGGACGACGGCTCCCTCGACGGCATCAACGATCGGAGCCAGCTCGCCCAGGCCGAGTGGGCGCTGCGCGTCCGCCTGAACGAGGCGCACATGCGCGCCGGCGTGACCATGCGCGACCCGTCCACCGTCTACCTCGACTGGGCGGTCGAGCTCGCAACGGACGTCACGCTCGAGCCGGGCGTCGTCCTCAGCGGCGCGACCCGGGTCGGGGAGGGCTCCACCATCGGCCCGGGCGCGACCATCGACGCGTCCACGATCGGCGACGGCTGCCGCGTCTGGCTGAGCGTCATCGAGCGCTCGACGGTCGAGGACGGCGTGACGATCGGGCCGTACAGCCACCTCCGCCCGGGAAGCCACGTCGGCGCCGGATCGGAGATCGGCAACTACGCGGAGATCAAGAACAGCCGCGTCGGCTCCGGGGTCAAGCAGCACCACATGAGCTACCTCGGCGACGCGGACGTGGGCGACGGCACGAACGTCGGCGCCGGCACGATCACCGCGAACTGGAACGGCACCGCCAAGCACCGGACTCAGATCGGCCCGAACGTCTTCCTCGGCGTCGACACCATGCTGGTCGCGCCAGTCGAGATCGGCGCCAACGCGAAGACCGGCGCCGGCGCCGTCGTGACCAGGGACGTCCCGCCGGGCAAGCTCGCGGTGGGCGTCCCGGCCCGGATCCGCGAGCCGCGAGCGCGGCCGCCCGGACCGTCGCCCGCCGAGCCGCGGGACCTGCACGACCGAACCCGCTGATGAGCTTCCCGCTGTTCGAGATCCTGTTCCTCGTCTTCCTGACGTTCCTCGAGGGCTTCTTCGTCGCGGCCGAGATCGCGCTGGTCTCGGTCCGGCGCAGCCGGATCGACCAGCTCGTCGAGGAGGGCAGCAGCGGCGCCCGCCGGGTGCGCCACCTGATCGACGATCCCGGCCGGTTCCTCGCGGTGGCGCAGCTCGGGCTGACCCTGATCGGGTTCTTCGCCTCGGCCTTCGCGGCGGTGAGCCTCGTCGATGGCCTTGCGGCCCTGCTCGTGAGCTTCGGGGTCGCGGAGGCGACCGCGGACAGCGCGGCGCTCATCGTCGTCACGATCATCCTCGCGATGTTCACGATCGTGTTCGCGGAGCTGATCCCCAAGGCGATCGCCCTCGGCGCCCCCGAGCGCTTCGCGCTGATCCTCTCGCGCCCGATCGACCTCCTCGCGCGCCTCCTCGGCCCGATCGTGACGGTCCTCAACGGGATCACCCGCTGGGTCGCACGCTCGATGGGCGTCGACATGAACCAGGACGCGGCGATCAGCGCGGACGAGCTCCGGCTCATCGTCGAGCGCGGCGGAGAGCAGGGCGTCCTCGAGGCGGAAGAGGAGCAGATGATCAACGCGGTCATCGAGCTCGGCGACCGGCGCGTCCACGAGGTGATGGTCCCGCGCGTCGCGATCGCCGCGCTGCCCTCGGACGCGAACCTCGACCAGGCCGTCGACCTCGTGGTCGATGTCGGCCACTCCCGGATCCCGATCTACCACGACTCGATCGACGAGATCGTCGGCATCCTGTACGCGAAGGACCTGCTGCCCTACCTCAAGCCCGACGCCGGCCCGCGTCCCGCCCTGCGCAAGCTGCTCCGGCCCCCGGTGCTGGTCCCGGAGTCGATGACCGTCGACGACCTCCTCCACGAGTTCCAGCGGCGCAAGGTCCACATCGCGATCGTGCTCGACGAGTACGGCGGCACCGCCGGCCTCGTGACGATCGAAGACCTGCTCGAGGAGATCGTCGGCGAGATCCAGGACGAGTACGACGTGGAGGAGCCGATCGTCGAGCGCCTGTCGGACCACGAGGCGCGGGTCGACGGGCGCGCGGACGTGGACGAGCTGCTCGAGCTCTTCGACCTCGACCTGAAGCTCGAGGACGCCGACGAGTACGACACGGTCGGCGGGCTGATGTACCACCGGATCGGCGGCGTGCCTTCGCCGGGCGACCGCGTCGACGTCGACGGCCTGCAGCTCGTGGTCGAGACGACCGACGGGCGGCGCGTCGGCAAGGTCCTCGTCACGCGCCAGATCGACCGACCGCCGCCCGAGCTCGAGGACGGCGATGCCGAGGGCAACGGCCGCGGGAACACGCGCGGCCGGACGACCGGGGCGAAGTCCAAGCGCTAGTCGGCCGGGATAGCAACCGCCCGCTCGGAGCCCTCGGAGGCCTCGGCGCCCGCCGCGCTAGGCGCTGATCACCGAGTTGATGATCTCCTCGAGCCGCCGCCGCGGCTCGCGCTCGATCGTGCCCGCCGCGTCGAGCTCGGCGAGCGCGCGGTCCCGGTGGAGGCGGGCCTGGTCGCGCGTGTACTCGCGCGCGCCCGTCCGCTCGAGGATCTCGACGATCTCCCCGACATGGGCGCCGTCCAGGCTGCCGTTCGCGTACAGCGCGACGAGGCGCTCGCGGTCCGCCGGCGACGCTCGCTCGAACGCGTAGATCACGGGCAGCGTCTTCTTCTTGCGCGGGACGTCGGTGGGCTCCTTGCCCGTCGCGACCTCCGGCCCCCAGATGCCGAGGAGGTCGTCGTTGAGCTGGAACGCGATCCCGAGGTCCCAGCCGAACGCCCGGTAGCGCGTGATGACGTCCTCGTCCTCGGTCGCGAGGACGGCGCCGGCCTCGATCGAGGCAGCGATGAGCGCCGCGGTCTTGCGGCCGATCATGTCGAAGTACAGCTCGACCGACAGCCCGTCGTCGTGCTCCGCCATCCAGATGTCGAGGTACTGGCCCTCGCACAGCGCCACGCACGTCTCGTCGTACAGGCGCATCAGCCGCAGGACCGTGTGGTCCGAGAAGCCGAGGTCCGTCAGGCGGTGGAGGGCGATCCGGCTGAGGCTGAACAGGATGTCGCCGGTGTTGATCGCCTGTGGGACGCCGTACTTCGCCCACAGCGTCGGGCGGTGGCGCCGCTCCCGATCGCCGTCCTCGATGTCGTCATGGACGAGGCTGAAGTTGTGGCCGAGCTCCACCGCCGCGGCGCCGGGCAGCGCGCGCCGGTGGTCGCCGGTGATCGACGCGTAGGCGAGCAGGCCGAGCAGCGGGCGCACCCGCTTGCCGCTGGAGCCGGAGCCGTCCAGGCCGAGGTGGTAGCGGGCCATCTCGTACACGCCGGCCGTCGGCGGGTCGGACCGTTCGACGAGGCGGAGGATCTCCGCCTCGGTGTCGGCGATGAGCTGCTCGATGTCCGGGCTGGTCGACAGGGCCATCTCGCCGGTGAGTGTAGCCGCCGGGTGCCAAACATGCTCAGCGAAAGTAGCGGGTTCAGGCGTCGCGTGATGACGCCGTTGCCGCCGGGGGGTGTACCGTATCGCTCGTCGGCGGCCTGGCGCCTCATGGCAGATCCACGCCCAGCTACGTCGCTGCGACGCGTGGATCGGAGGTGCCCTGTGACCAGCAAGCTTCGCGTGCTCGTCGAGCAACCCACGAAGGGCAAGCGCTGGGTCGCCATCGCCGCGGATTGGCCGGGTCTCGAGCGCGGTGCCAGGTCCGAGACTGACGCCGTCGATCGGCTCGTCACGTACACCAGCCGGTACCTGCCCGTCGCGAAGCGGGCACGGCTCGGCTCGGAGCTGGCGGCCCAATCGGAGGTCGAGATCGTCGGCAGACACCCGGGCACCGGCTCCACCGACTTCTGGGGCATCTCCTTCGCGCCGTCCGACCTCGACCGGGAACCGTTCGACGCGACCACCTTCGATCGCCGGGTGCGACTGCTCCGTGCGGCGTGGGCCGAGTTCGACGCCACGGCCGCGCGCGTCTCCGCCGAGCTGCGGCTGGGCCCTCGAGGGGGAGGCCGGTCGCGCGACGAGATCGTCGGCCATGTCCTTCGGGTGGAGAGCGGGGACTTCGCGCGTCGTGTCGACGTGGGCTCCGAGCTCGATCACCCGGCCGCGCCAGCGGAGGTTGCGAGCCATCGAACCCGCTTCGTGGCCGCCATGCGCGACTGGTACTCGGAGGGCAAGCCGCTCGGCAAGTGGACGATTCCGTACCTGCTGCGGCACACCGCCTACCACGTGCTGGATCACGCCTGGGAGATGCAGGATCGCGATCTGACGAACGATTCCTGAAGCGTCGTCCATCCGCTCGACCAGGAGCGCGTTCGACCTCAGTCGAGGACCGCGACGAGCCGCGTCTCCGTGAGCACCGTCCGGATCGCGCCGGTCTCGACGTCGATCGCGAGCACCGATGGCGGCCCTGAGCCCTCAACGCCGAAGTCCGTCAGCAGCGCCGTCCCGTCTGGGTTCCAGCGGACCCCGAACATGCCCCCGAAGCCACTGAGGTCGGCCGGCACGTGGCGAACGGTGCCCGTCGCGAGATTGAGCACCTCGAGCCCGCGGTTGCTCGAGAAGGCGAGGCGCTGCCCGTCAGGGGAGAGGCCCCAGGTCGCTGCGAAGACGCAGGCGCAGTCGGTCTCGTCGAGGTCGACGATCTTGGAGGTCACGCCGGCCGGGCTGACGGTCGCGAGCAAGGTCTGTGTTTGCGCGACGGCCAGGCGCCCGTCGGGCAGCCAGAACGGCGCCGGCCCGTTGAAGCCGTCCTCCTCGGAATCCAGCGGCCCCTGGCTGACTTGCTCATTCACGAGCCAGAGCCGCAGGGGCAGATACTGCCGGCACGCCTGGGTCGTCCCGACGATCGCGATGTCGCGGCCATCCGGCGACCAGGCCAGCTCGCCCGCTGCGGCCATGTACCGGAGGTCGTCCGGGATGGTGGCCGACCAGGCCAGCGCGCCGTCCGGGCTGATCACGTCGAGGTGCGGGTGGACGAGGGGCGGGCCGCAGTCCGGGTCGCTCGGCAGCCAGTGCCCGTCGTAGATGGCCAGCAACTGTCCATCGGGTGACCACTCGAACCGCGACGTGCCGAGGTCCACGGTCCGCCGGGCGGTCACGGTGCCGTCGGGCTCCATGATCGTGAGCTGCAGGTCCTCGTCGAGGATCGCGAGGTGCCCGCCGTCCGGGGCCCATTCGATCTGCGTGAAGAGCGCCGGGCGCGCCACGTGGCCGATGACGGCGACGTCGGAGCCGTCGGCCGCCGCGACGACGACGTCGCCGTTGGTCCGGACCGAGGCCAGGCGCCCGTGGGCGCCACGCGTCGCGAGCGCCGCCACGACGACGGTCGCCATGGCGAGCAGGGCAACCGCGCCGACGAGCGCCGCACTCCGGGCGACGGGGCTGACGGGCAGGGGACCGAGCGCCAGGCGGTTGAGGAGGCGGTCGCGCGCCGTGCGCCGCCCGACGGCCGTGCTGGCAATGGCGACCGGATCGAACGTGCCGGCGGCCCCCTCGAACTCCACGTCGAGGCGTTCGGCGAGTCGTCGCTCGAAGGGCGTCAGGTCATGCATCGTCAAGCTCCGTCCGCAGTCGTGCCAGGATTCGAGCGAGGCGGGCGCGGGTGCCCGAGGCGCTCATGCCGAGCGCCTTGGCGAGCTCGAACGAGTCGAGGCCCGCGACGTAGCGAAGCGCGACGAGCGCGCGGTCGGTTGGCTCGAGCTTTGCGAGCGCGTTCCGCAGGTCGATGTCACCGGAGCGGGCGGCCGGGTCGGCGATCGACCCCGCCGACAGGCCGTCGGCGACGTCCAGCTCGATCACCGGGCGCCGCCGGGACCGTCGGAGCGCGTCCCGCGCCTGGTTCGCCGCGATCGATACGAGCCACGGCCGAAGCCGATCGGGGTCTCGCAGCGACGGCAGGCGTCGCCACGCGAGCGACCACGCCGCCTGCGTTGCCTCCTCGGCGAGCGAGACGTCGCCGCAGACCGCGGTGCAGACCTTGACCATGTCGGCGTGGTGGGCCGCGACGATCCGCGTGAAGGCCGCTTCATCGCCGTGGATCGCCAGGTCGACGAGGTCCGACCCGATCGCCGGACGAGTGGCCGTGGCTGCCTCCATGTCCTACTGACGCCGGCCGCGAGACAAGTGATTCCCGGCAGAGTACCGTCGCCTCGTGCCCGCACCCCGACGTTACGTCACCGAGGCGATCGTGCTGTCGCGCTTCGACTACTCCGAGGCCGACCGCATCCTCACGCTCATCACGCCTGCCGGCGGCAAGATCAAGGCGATCGCCAAGGGCATCCGCAAGCCGACCTCGCGCATCGGCGGCAGCGTCGAGCCCTTCGCCGAGCTCCGGCTTGCGCTCGCCATGGGCCGGACGTTCGACGTCATCACGCAGGTCGAGGTCATCCATCCCTGGCTCAACCTGCGCGACGACCTGGTCTCCTTCGGGACCGCGTCGTACCTGGCAGAGCTCGCCAACGGCACGCTCGAGGAGCGCCACGGCGCCGAGAACGTCTACCTCCTCTTGAAGCGCGCGTACGAGATCCTCGATGCGGGCATGGCCGCGGGGCGGGTCGCGCGCTGGTACGAGGTCCATCTCGCCGACGAGCTCGGCGTCCGCCCCGAGGTCGACCGGTGCATCGAATGCGGCCGGCTGCTCGAATCCGGCGAGCGATACCGCTGGATGCCACCGCTCGGCGGCGTGCTCTGCGATCGCTGCCCCGGCCCGCCGTTCGAGCGGGCAGCCCTGTCGCTCGACGGCCTCAAGCTGCTCAAGGCCTACCAGCGCATGGACGTGGAGGCCATCGCGGCGCTCCGGGTCCGCCCGGCCGTCGAGCGCGAGGTGGAGATCGCGATGCGCGAGTTCCTGGCCTACACGCTCGACCGCAAGCCACGCTCGCTGTCGTTCCTCGACGAGGTGCGGGCGGAATCGATCCTCGCGCCCGCCCAGACGCCGGCCTCGACGCCCGCCACCTGATGGCCGGGATCCAGCTCCGGGAGATCGTCACCGACGAGGATCGGGCGGCCGCCGTGGCCCTGCAGGTCGCGCCGGAACAGGAGCAGTTCGTCGCGAGCGTGGCGACGTCGCTCGTGGATGCGGTGCAGTACCCCGAGGCGCTCGCCCGGTACTGGGCCGTCTACGACGACGATGCGATCGTCGGGTTCACGATGATCAGCGACGGCATCCCCGAGGAGGTGCTCGCGGCGGATCCGACGCTCGTCGGCCCGTACTTCCTGTGGCGCCTGCTCATCGACACGCGGTTCCAGCGGCGCGGCTTCGGCTCCGCGACGCTGGACGCCGTCGTCGCGTACGTCCGCTCGCAGGGCGGAACGGAGCTCCTGACGAGCTACACGGCGGGCGAGGGGAGTCCCGGGCCGTTCTACGAGCGATACGGCTTCACCCCGACCGATCGGATCGTCGACGGCGAGCGCGTCCTCCGGCTCAACCTGCGGTAGGATCGGCGCCCACCCCCGCGACCGTCCCTTCCACGGCCGGTCCGCCCCTGAGGAGTCCCCGGTGTCCAACCCCCCGACCGCCGCGGCGAGCGACGCTGCGCGCGCCGAAACCGATCCCGCTCCGGCCGTCGCCGAGCTCGAGACGATCGTCTCGCTCGCGAAGCGCCGCGGCTTCGTCTATCCGAGCAGCGAGATCTACGGCGGGATCAATGCGGTCTGGGACTACGGGCCGCTGGGGGTTGAGCTGAAGAACAACGTCAAGCGGGCCTGGTGGAAGGCGATGGTCCAGGAACGCGACGACATCGTCGGGCTGGATGCCGGGATCCTCATGCACCCGCAGGTGTGGGTGACGTCCGGTCACGTGGGGAGCTTCAGCGACCCCCTCGTCGAGTGCCAGACGGACCACCGCCGGTTCCGCCTGGACGAGCTGCCCGGCGCGGAGCACGTGTCCGCGACGGACCTCCAGGACCCGACGGTGGTCGAGCGACTCGGCCTGAAGTGTCCGGTCGATGGTGGGCCGCTCAGCCCACCGCGTCGCTTCAACCTCATGTTCAAGACGTTCATGGGTCCGGTCGAGGAGGATGCCGCGATCGTGTACCTCCGGCCCGAGACGGCCCAGGGCAGCTACGTGAACTTCAAGAACGTCCAGCAGAGCTCCCGCAAGAAGGTCCCCTTCGGGATCGCCCAGATCGGCAAGAGCTTCCGGAACGAGATCAGCCCGGGCAACTTCGTGTTCCGGATGCGCGAGTTCGAGCAGATGGAGATGCAGTACTTCGTGCATCCGGACCGGGCGGCCGACATCTTCGAGGAGTGGCTGCCGCGTCGCTGGGGCTGGTACACGCGGTACGGCGTCTCCGAGTCACGCCTGCGCTTCCGCGAGCACGCCCCGGACGAGCTCGCGCACTACGCCAAGAAGGCCGTCGACGTGGAGTACCGCTTCCCGTTCGGCTGGAAGGAGCTCGAGGGCATCCACAACCGGGGCGACTTCGATCTGTCACGCCACCAGGCGGAGTCGGGCGAGAACCTCGAGTACTTCGACCCGGCGACCGAGCAGCACTTCATCCCGTTCATCGTCGAGACGGCGGGCGGGCCGGACCGGTCCGCGTTCACCTTCCTCATCGACAGCTACCGCGAGGAGGAGGTCCGCGGCGAGAAGCGCGTCGTGCTCGGGCTCCACCCCGATCTCGCGCCGTACAAGGTCGCCGTCCTGCCGCTCCTCAAGAAGCGACCCGAGATCGTCGAGATCTGCCGGAAGCTGCGCGAGGACCTCGCGAAGGACGTCATGGCCGTGTACGACGACACGGCCGCGATCGGCAAGCTGTACCGCCGCCAGGACGAGATCGGCACGCCATGGTGCGTGACGGTCGACGTCGAGTCCCTCGACGACGGCGCCGCCACGATCCGGGACCGCGACGCCATGACGCAGGATCGGGTCTCGCTCGACCGGGTCAAGGCCACGATCCTCGACCGCCTGTCCGCCCCACGCGAACGGGCCTAGGGCGTGACGCCGGCCGTCGAGGCCATCGCGGCCGCGGTCCGCACCTGGCTCGACGGCCTGGACGACGACCAGCGCCGCCGCGCCACGTTCCCGTTCGATTCCCCGGAGCGCTTCGTCTGGGCCTACACGCCTGGGACGCGGGAGGGCATTGCGATCCGGGACATGGATCAGCGCCAGCGCGCCGCGGCCACGTCCGTCGTCGCCGCCGCGATGAGCGCCCGCGGCGCCGGCGAGATCGCCGCCGTCATGGAGCTGGAGACCGTCCTGGGCGAGCTGGAGCAGCGGGCCGGTCGCTCAGGCTGGACCCGGCGCGACCCCGAGCTGTACTGGTTCGCCGTCTTCGGCGATCCCGAAGCCACCGGCCCGTGGAGCTGGCGGGTCGGCGGCCACCACGTCGCCATCCACCTGACGGTCGCCGATGACCGGGTGATCGGGGCCACGCCGTCGTTCCTCGGGGCGAACCCGGCGGTCATCCCGGACGGTCCGCGCGCCGGCCTCGCGACGCTGCCGGGGGAGGAGCAGCTCGCCCGCGACCTCGTGGCGTCGATGACGCCCGCCGAGCGCAACACCGCGGTCGTCGACGCCTCGGCACCCGCCGACATCCTCACTGGCACCGGTCGCCTGGCGGAGCTCCGGTCCGTGCCCGCCGGCATTCGCCACGCCGATCTCGGGTCGCCGGCGCAGGGCGCGCTCGAGCGCCTGATCCGCCACTACCTGGACCGCAGCCGGCGGGACGTCGCCGACGCCGCCTGGGAACGAATTGCCGCCGACCTCGGCGACGCCACGTTCGCGTGGGCCGGCCCCGGCGAGCCGGGCCGCGGTCATTACTACGCCGTCCGCGGGGGGACATTCGTCATCGAGTACGACAACACGCAGAACGGCGCAAATCACATCCACGCCGTGTGGCGCGATCTCGAGCGGGATTGGGGCGGGGACGTGCTCGCGGCCCATGTCGCCCGCGCCCATCGGCGCGCCACGGACTGAGGCGCCGGACATGACGACGCCGCCGCCGGCGGGGCCGGCGGCGGCGTTCGATCGAGTTGCGGCGGCTAGTGGACCGTGCTCGCGCCCGTGGTCGCGGAGCCGTCGATGACGTCACCGAGGACGATGTTGGTCTCGCCGTCGAAGCGCGGTCCGAACATGTATGTCAGTCCGGAATAGCCGTACGAGTTCACCGACGACAGCAGCTTGTTGGCGTCCGAGGCCGGGCTGCTCGAGCCGTACAGCCAGCCGCCACCGGACGAACCCCCGCTCATGTTGCAGGCCATGCCCCACGTCCCGACGCCGTTCGGGTCGTTGATCGTCGAGCCGGTGCAGTAGATGAGGTCGAGGCCGTGGTAACGACCCTCGGCGGGGTAGCCGAATGCCCACTGGGTGTCGTTGAGGGAGGTCCCCGACGTCTTCAGGCCATAGCCGGCGAACCGGGCGTCCAGCTCGCCGCTGGTGCTGTTGGGCAGGTACGCGAAGCTGTAGTCGACCTTCAGCGCCTTGTCCGGCCCGAAGCCGCTCGGGAAGAAGTCGGAGTTGATCGCCAGTCGCGATGCCGTCCAGCAGCCGTTGACGCGGCCCTGGCAGGTGTACGTCGGCTCGGCGTCGAAGTTGGGATAGAAGACGAAGTTCGACGACCACCCGTCGGCGCCGTCGTACGCGCAGTGGCCCGCGGACAGCACGACGGAGTAGCCGTTGCCGGTGGCGCCGCTGACCACGGTGCCGGAGCAGATCCACTGCGAACCGCCGGCCGAAAACAGGATCCTGCCGACGCTCCCGGCGACCTTGCCGCCGCCGGTCCACGAGGCGCCGGTGCCGCTGGTGCTGCCCGGCTTGCCCTTGTTCGCGACGACCTTGCCGGTCGCCGCATCGACGGTGTAGTCGCGCCACTTCGCCGCCGCGATCCGCGCGGGCGTCCAGTACGCCAGGATCCGGTCGTGCTCGGCGCGCCGCGCGGCGTCGGCGTTCCGAGCGCCGGCGGTGCCGGGCAGGAGCAGGGGCACCACCAGTGCCACGAGGACGATGGACATCCGAACGCGCATGGGAAAACCACCTCCGACTGGCAGGGATCGGAAACCGTTGACCCGATGGAACCAAAGCGCGGGCGCGATGCGCAACTACCACGGCGACGAGTGACATCGAACTGTCGCGTCCCTGCAACGCAACCTTCGATTCGCGGGATCCGTCAGACTCCGGGCATGCCCACGAAGGTGATCCTCGACGTCGATACCGGCACGGACGACGCCGTTGCCCTCATGGTCGCCGCGCTCTCGCCGGATCTCGAGCTCGTCGGCGTCACCACGGTCAACGGCAACACGACGATCGACAACACGACCGACAACACCCTTCGCGTCTTCGACTGGATCGGACTGCCGGCCACGCCGGTCCACCGCGGGATGGACCGCCCGCTGGCGCGAACGCAGATGGACCAGATCAACCCGGCGCGGCGCATCCACGGCGACCACCTGGACCTGCCGACCGCCGCCACGGCGACGCTCCAGCCGGGCCACGCGGTCGACTGGCTCATCCAGGCGTACCTCGACTCCGCCGGCGACATCGTCCTGTGTCCCGTCGGGCCGCTCACGAACATCGCCACGGCCATCCAGAAGGAGCCCCGGATCCTCGAGGCGATTCCCCAGATCGTGCTCATGGGCGGCGCGCACGACCACGGGAACTCGACGGCCTCGGCCGAGTTCAACATCTGGATGGACCCCGAGGCCGCGCGGATCGTCGTGAACTGCGGCCGGCCGATCCGGATGATCCCGCTCGACGCGACGCATCGCGCCCTCGTGTCCGCTGAGGACTGCGCGCGACTGCGGGCGCTCGGCACGCCGGCCGGGGAGGCCGCCGCGCGGTTCACGCTCAAGCGCATCGAGGGCTACGAGGCCACCCAGAAGATGCACCGCGAGGGCGCGGCGCCCGTCCACGACGCGCTCGCGGTGTGCTCGATCATCGACCCGACGATCGTGACGACCCACCACATCCCGGTCGATGTCGAGGTCCACGCCGAGCTGTCCGTCGGGCGGACGGTCTGCGACTTCCGCTTCCGGAGCGGGAAACCCGCCAACGTCGACTTCGCGATGGATGCCGACGAGCCCAAGTTCGTCGCGATGCTCCTGGGCATCCTCGGCCGGACGGCCTGAGCCTCGGCGGCTGCCGAGCCGCGGCACTACTCGTCGGTCGAGGGACCGCCGCGCGTGGGCTCCTTGCCCTTCGGCCAGTAGAGCTCCTTCTTGACCTGGTCCTCCGGGAAGCCCCGCGCGAGGAGCGTCGCCTCGGCGGCCAGGATCATGTCGGGGTTGCCGCAGATGTAGGCGATCGTGTTCTCGGGCGTCAGGCCGAGCTCGTGGCAGACCGGCTCGACGATGGCTTCGACCCGCCCGGTCCGGCCGGCCCACCCCGCGTTCTCGGGCGCGCTCGGGCGCGAGACGGTCGGGATGAAGACGACCGGATACTCGCCCGAGCCCTGCCAGCCTTCGAGCAGGTGGCGATAGCCGAGATCGCGCTCGTACGAGACGCCGTTCAGGAAGACGGCCTTCCGCGGCCGGCCCTCGCGCAGCGTCGCCTTCATCATCGAGACGAACGGCGCGTTGCCGGTCCCCGACGAGATGAACAGGTGGGTGCGGTCGTCCTCCGGCTCGAGGGTGAACTTGCCCTTCGGCCCGATCATCCGCATCCGGTGCCCGACGGGCAGCTGCCAGAGCAGGGGCGTGAACGCGCCCCCGTCGACCAGCCGGACGTACATCTCGTAGCCCTCCGAGCCGGCGACGTCCGGGTCGGAGGCCACGGAGTAGGGGCGCTGCACGATCCGTGGCGGCAGCGTGCCGTCGCCCGCGGTGAAGACGCCGATCGTCATGTACTGGCCGGAGAGGAACGGCGTCGGCTCGCCGTCGAACCTGACCCAGAACGTCGCGAGGGATTCGTGTGCGTCGTCGCGGCGGACCAGCGAGGCGTTGTAGCGCTCGTCCTCGGCGATGATCGCGCCGGGCGGCTTCGTCTCCAGCATGCCCGGAGTGTATTGACCCGGCACCGTGGCGGCAGCCGCGCTGATCTCGCCTGACGGAGAGATTGAACACTTCGGGCCCGCCGAGCACCTATCCCAGCAGAGCGCGGACCCGACGACATCGACTGCCGGCTGCCGATCGACCGGGACTTCCCGCCCATCCCCAAGGACCGATCTGGGAGGAATCTGCATGTCGCAGTTCATGCACGCGCCGAGCCGGCACGCCGGCCTCGCCCGCGCCGCAGTGCTCATCGCCATCACGCTCATCGCGTTCCCGGCCGTCGCCGTGGCGCGCCAGGAAGGGCCATGGGGGACGGCCGTCCTGGAGACCGGGATCAACAGCGCCCAGGCCGACGGCTGCCCCATCGAATCGCCGAACGGCCTCAACCTGTACATCGCCTCGACCCGGCCCGGCGCCGTCGGCGGGGCAACGGACCCGAACGACATCTGGCGGTTCCACCGGACCGCCATCGACGCCCCGTGGGGCGCGGCGGAGCACCTGCCCGCGCCGGTCAACTCGGCCGCCGCGGACTTCTGCCCGACGCCGCTCAACGGCAAGCGGCTGTACTTCGTCTCCGCCCGCGCCGGGTACTGCGGGGCCGGCGACATCTTCCGAACCCGCGAGCACCCGGTGAAGGGGTGGCTGGCGCCCGAGAACCTCGGCTGCCAGGCGACCGGCGCCGGCCCCAACTTCGGGGGCCAGGAGTTCAGCCCGTCCGTGGTCGAGACCGATCAGGGCACGGTCCTGTTCTTCTCGAGCCCGGGTGCGGACGGTGGCACGGACCAGGACATCTACGTGAGCACGATGAACGCCGCCGGCGACTTCGGCCCCGCGACGCTGGTCGCCGAGCTGAACACCGCGGCCAACGACCAGATGCCGAACGTGAGCCGGGACGGACTCGAGATCGTGTTCGCGTCTGACTCGGGCAACACGCCCGGCGTCTTCGACATCTGGACCGCGACCCGCGGATCGACCGGCGCCGCGTGGTCGGCCCCGACCAAGCTCGACGGCAACGTCAACACCGCGGCGTCCGAGACGCGACCCTCGCTCTCGGGCGACGGCCGGCGGCTGCACTTCGGCCGCTCCGGTGACATCTGGGTGAGCACCCGCGACGTGGGCAACGCCCACGACTGACGGAACGCTGCATCCGGGCCACGCGGCCGGCGGCAGGATGCCGCCGGCCGCTCCGCGTTCGGGCCGGTCGAGCGGCGCGCGCGCGTACACTTGGCCCTCCCATGACCCAGACGATCGAGCCTGCCGCCACCGAACGCGCCCACAAGGCCGCCAAGCGCTACATCTACGCCTGGGGCGACGGCACCGCCGAGGGCAGCGGCACGATGAAGGACCTGCTCGGCGGCAAGGGCGCGGGCCTCGCCGAGATGACCAAGGCGGGCCTGCCGACGCCGCCCGGCTTCACGATCACCACCGCGGCGTGCAACGACTACTTCGCCGCCGGCGAGCGGCTTCCCGACGGCCTGTGGGACGACGTCCTCGAGGCGATGCGCGAGGTCGAGCGGCGCACGGGCAAGGGCTTCGGCGATCCCGCGAACCCGCTCCTCGTCAGCGTCCGCTCGGGCGCGAAGTTCTCGATGCCCGGGATGATGGACACGGTCCTCAACCTCGGCCTCAACGAGGCGACCCTGGCGGGCCTGATCGAGCTCACCGGCAACGAGCGGTTCGGCTGGGACGCCTACCGCCGGTTCATCCAGATGTTCGGCCGGATCGTCATGGACGTGAAGGCCGAGCGCTTCGACGAGCCGCTCGAGGCTCGCAAGCATGCCCATGGCAAGGACGCGCGGGACACCGACCTGACGGTCGACGACCTGAAGGCGCTCGTCGGCGAGTTCAAGGCCGTCGTCAAGGCCGACACCGGCCGCGACTTCCCCACGGACCCGTACGAGCAGCTCGACCTCGCGATCAAGGCGGTCTTCGCGAGCTGGTTCGGGAAGCGCGCGAACGACTACCGCAACAGCCAGAAGATCGCCCACGACCTCGGCACGGCGGTGAACGTCGTGACGATGGTCTTCGGGAACATGGGCGACGACTCCGGCACGGGCGTCGCGTTCACGCGCAACCCGAACACCGGCGAGGGCCAGCTCTACGGCGAGTACCTCACGAACGCGCAGGGCGAGGACGTCGTCGCGGGCATCCGGACGCCCGCCCAGATCAGCCAGCTCCAGCAGGACATGCCCGCCGTCTACGACGAGTTCCTGCGGATCGGCAAGCAGCTGGAGCGGCACTACCGGAACGTCCAGGACCTCGAGTTCACGATCGAGCGCGGCCGCCTGTACATGCTCCAGACGCGCGACGCGAAGCGGACCGCCGCGGCGGCCGTGCGAATCGCCACGGACATGGTCGACGAGGGCCTGATCTCGACCGAGGAGGCCGTGGGCCGGATCGAGCCCGCCCAGGTCGACCAGCTGCTGCGCGCTACGTTCGACCCGGCCGCGCTCAAGACCGCGAAGCGGATCGTCAAGGGCCTCAACGCGTCGCCCGGCGCGGCGGTGGGGAAAGCCGTCTTCGATGCGGACACCGCGGTCGAGTGGGCGAGCCGGGGCGAGCCGGTGATCCTCGTCCGGATCGAGACGTCGCCCGACGACTTCCACGGCATGGCCGTCGCCCAGGGAATCATCACCGCCCGCGGCGGGGCCACATCCCACGCGGCGGTCGTGGCGCGGCAGATCGGCAAGCCGTGCGTCGCGGGGTCGTCCGCCCTCGACGTGAACTACGCCGGCAGCTCGGCCTCGTGCTCGATCACCGGCATCGACTTCAGGGAAGGGGACTGGCTGAGCCTCGACGGCACGACGGGCGACCTGTACCTCGGCCAGCTGCCGACCGTGCAGGCCCGGTTCGAGGATCAGCCGGAGCTCCAGAAGATCCTCGGCTGGGCAGACGGCATTCGCCGGATGGGCGTCTGGACGAACGCCGACAAGCCCGAGGAGGCCGCCCAGGCCCGCGGCTACGGCGCCGAGGGCATCGGCCTCTGCCGCACCGAGCACATGTTCCGCGAGGGTGAGCGGCTCGAGATCGTCCGCGGCGCGATCCTCGTCGCCAACGAGGCCACCCGTGCCAAGGCGAAGGCCGAGGCCGGCGACGCCCTCTCCGACGACGAGCGCGAGGCCGTCTCGACCTTCGATGCGGCGATGGCCAAGCTCGAGGTGCTCCAGCAGGGCGACTTCGAGGGCATCTTCCGCGCGATGGACGGGCTGCCCGTCGTCATCCGCCTGATCGACCCGCCGCTCCACGAGTTCCTGCCGAACCTCGAGGAGCAGCTGGTCAAGGTCACGAAGGCGGACGCGAACGGGGGCGCCAGCGAGGACGACCGCGAGCTGCTCCGCACGATCAAGTCGATGCACGAGCAGAACCCGATGCTCGGGCTCCGCGGCGTCCGGCTCGGCCTGATGATCCCGGACTTCGTAAAGGTCCAGACGCGGGCGATCCTGAATGCCCAGATCAAGGTCAAGCAGGCCGGCGGCAACCCGATCGCCAAGATCATGATCCCGCTCGTCGGCCACGTGAACGAGCTCGCGCGAACCCGGGAGCTGCTCGAGGCGGAGGCGAAGGCGGTCGAGTCGAAGGCCGGCGTCGACGTCGACTACAAGTTCGGCACGATGATCGAGGTGCCGCGCGGAGCCCTGACCGCCGACGAGATCGCGCGCGAGGCGAGCTTCTTCAGCTTCGGCACGAACGACCTGACCCAGATGACGTTCGGCTTCAGCCGCGACGACGCGGAGGGCGGCTTCCTCCTGAAGTACGTCGAGGACAAGATCCTGCCGGTCAACCCGTTCCAGACGCTCGACGACGCGATCGTCGGGCTCATGCAGATCGCCGTCGAGAAGGGCCGCGCCACGCGGCCGGGCCTCGAGGTCGGGATCTGCGGTGAGCATGGCGGCGACCCAGAATCGATCGCGAAGGTCGAGAAGATCGGGCTGGACTACGTGTCGTGCTCGCCGTTCCGCGTCCCGGTCGCACGCCTCGCCGCGGCGCAGGCGACCCTCGCCACGGGTGAGCGCGACAAGTAGCCCGAGACATCAGCGCAACGCCGGTCCTGTGGACGGAGCGCCAGACCTGGTCTGCGACCCCACCGCCGCGGCCGGCCCATCCGCGTGGCACCCCGGTAGTACGCCGGTCCCGGGTGGGCCGGAGCGTTGACGCCCGCCGTGGTCGCCGTTGGCGAGGAGCGGTACCAATGGGGTATCGCGTCGGCGCGGCGTCGCCCGCATCGTTCGTGCATGGTCTGGGAGACGGTCGACCACTACCGCGTCCTGCAGGTCGACCCCTTGGCTGACCTGGAGGTGATCCAGGCTGCCTACCGTGTCCTCGCGCGCCGCCACCACCCCGATCACTCGGGCAGCGACGAGACGATGAAGCGGCTCAACGCGGCGTGGGAGGTCCTGGGCAACCCCACGAGCCGCGCCGAGTACGACCGCTCGCGCGGCACGTCGTCCGCCCCGATGAGCTCCAGCACCTCGAGCACCTCCGCGTCGAGCGTCATCCATGCGACCCCGGTGACCACGCAGCGCCAGACCGCGGCCGATCACGCCGGGCCGCCCGTCGGGCAGCCGTCGGGCACGAAGCTCACCTACGGCCGCTACGACGGCTGGACCCTCGGCCAGATCGCGCTCGTCGACCCCGATTTCCTCGAGTGGCTGCGCTCGGTCCCCGGTGGTCGCTACCTGCGCCCCGAGATCGATGCGATCCTCAAGGAGGTCCAGGGGCCGCGGGGTGCGGCGAGCGACCGGTGGAGTCGCGACCGCCGGTTCCAGCCCGGCGTCGTCATCGGCTGAGGCTGGCCTCTCCAGCCTTCCTCCGCGGCGAACCAAGAGATTCCCGACGGCTCCCGGCCGCTGGCCGCCGCCGTGATCCGCGCGGACCAGGAGAAGGGCGACCGTCTCTGCCGGTGACCGCCGTCGCCGGCGTGGCTCGCCGGACTGGATCGCGACGCCCCGGCATCATGACCCCATGCAGACGTCGCCTCGACACCGCGTCGCCATCGTCGGCGGCGGCTTCGGGGGCCTGTACGCGGCGCGCCGGCTGGGTCGTGACCGGCGGATCGACCTGACGCTGATCGATCGGCGCAACCACCACGTCTTCCAGCCGCTGCTGTACCAGGTGGCGACGGGCGCGCTGGCCCCGGGCGAGATCGCGCAGCCGCTGCGGAGCATTGTCCGGAAGAACCGGAATACGACCGTCCTCCTTGGGGAGGCGGTCGGGATCGACACGGAGCGGCGTGAGGTCCGCATGTCGGACGGCGGGCCGATCCCGTACGACACCCTCGTCGTCGCCACCGGCGCGCGACATTCCTACTTCGGGCACGACGAATGGGCGCGATTCGCCCAGGGCCTGAAGTCGATCGACGACGCGACCGAGGTCCGCCGGCGAATTCTCATCGCCTTCGAGGCCGCCGAGCGCGAGCACGTGCCCGAGCGCCGGCGTGAATGGATGACGTTCGTCGTCGTCGGCGGCGGCCCGACGGGCGTCGAGCTGGCCGGCGCGCTCGGCGAGATCGCGAACGACACGCTCAAGCGCGACTTCCGCTCGATCAACCCGCCGGATGCGCGGATCGTCCTCGTGGAGGCGCTGGACCGCGTCCTGCCGGGCTATCCGCCGGGCCGTTCGGCATCCGCGAGGCGCCAGCTCGAACGCCTCGGCGTGACCGTTCGGACGCAGACGCGCGTCGTCGACATTACCGAGCACGAGGTCGTCGTCGAGCCCGCGGCCGGCGGCGACCGCGAGCAGCTCCCGACGCGCACGGTGCTGTGGGCCGCCGGCGTGCAGACCTCGTCGTTCTCGCGGGCGGTGGCGAAGGCCGCCGGCGCCGAGACGGACAGGGCCGGTCGGGTGAAGGTCGAGCCGGACCTCACGATCCCCGGCCATCCCGAGATCTACGTCATCGGCGACGCCGCGATCCAGCCCTGGAAGCCCGACCTGCCGGTCCCGGGGGTGGCCCAGGGCGGGATCCAGGGCGGCAAGTACGCCGCGAACGCCATCCTCGCCAGGCTGGACGGGAAGCCGGTCCGGCCGTTCCGGTTCAGCAACCGCGGCGACGTTGCGGTGATCGGGCGGCTCTCGGGGGTCACGAACATCCCGTGGCTGGGACCGTTCGGCCAGGCCGGCGGCTTCCTCGCGTGGCTCCTCTGGCTGGGCATCCACATCTCGTACCTGATCGGGTTTGCCAACCGACTCGTCGTGTTGACACGCTGGTCGTGGAGCTTCTTCACCCATGGCCGCGGGTCGCGGCTGATCACCGGTCAGCCGCTGCTGCCGGACATCGAGGAGCCGGAGCCGCCCGCATGACCACACGCGATACGCCGCCGGTCCGAGCGACCGGAGCGACCGGAGCGACCGGAGCGTCCGATGCGACCCGTGCGTCCGGCGACCCCGAGCTGACGATCACCGACAACGCGGCGGAGCGCCGGTACGAGGCGCGCCTCGGCGATGCCCTCGCCGGCTGGGTCGACTACGGCCGCGTCCCCGCCCGGCTCGTGGCGCTCCACACCGAGGTGCCGCCGCAATTCGGGGGCCGGGGGATCGCGACGGCCCTGGTCCGGCGCGTGCTGGACGATGCCCGGGCCGCGGGGATCACGGTGACCCCGCGCTGCCCGCTCTTCGCCGCGCATTTCCAGCGCCACCCCGAGGATGCGGACCTTCTCGCCGCGCCGGGGCGCGCGGGGTCCCCCGCGAGGGAATCGGACCAGTCGGAACGCTGACCGCGGGAGGCTGACCCCGGGCGAGGGTCAGCGGGCGCGCCGGATCTCCGGCCGGATGAGGCCCATGGCGGTGCGAGGGAGGTTGCGGGCCAGGCGGTGGGCGGGCTCGTCGAGTGGCGCCGCGAGGGGCTGCAGCGCGTCCCGGTCGGCGAGCAGGCACTCACAGCTCGCCTTCTCCAGCCGTTCGGTGCTGACGATGTGGACGGTGCCCCGCCGGAACTCGACCGCGCCCTCACGGGCGAACCGGGCGCCGACGGTCGACACCGCGGGCCGCGACACGCCGAGCAGGTCGGCAAAGGCCTCCTGGGTCATGGGGAACGAGTCGCTGCCAATGCGGTCCCGGGCCAGCAGCAGCCAGCGCGCCGACCGCTGGTCGAGGCTGTGGAGCCGGTTGCACGCGACGGTCTGGCCGAGGTGGCGGAGCATCGCGGTCGAATACATGCCGACGAGCCGTCGGAGTGCCTCGCTCTCCCGGAACGCCGCCTTGAACCGCTCGGCCGGCAGCCACTGGGCGGTCCCCGAGACGAGGACCGTGGCGTCCATCGGGCCGGTGTCGCCGTAGGCCGCCGCGAGCCCGACGATGCCGTCGGAGCCGACCATCGTCACGCCCGCGGTCCGGCCATCCGCCATGGTCACGGACAGGGCGACGAGCCCCGATTCGGGGAAGTACACGCGCCGCACGGGGGCGTGGGCATGCATGATCGCGCGCTCGGCATCGAGCCGAACACGCTCGAGGTCGCGCTCGAGCGAATCGAGGTCACGTTGAGGTAGCGCGGCAAGCAGTTGCGACCCCTGCGAGCCCGTCCTCGGCTGACCGTGGACGGTCCTGCCCATGACCCAAGGATCTACGTCGGGGGGTTACATCCGGGTCACGTCATCTGTTCCGCAGTTGACAGAAGCACAACGGGCGCGCGGCTAGCCTCCCGGTCTGTCACGATTCTGCAAGACCCTGTTGCAGTCGGTCGATTCCATCCGAGGCGCCAGATGCCGATCTCCGAGCGCTCACGACCACCTGAGCTGACTCGCCTCCAGCCTCCCTCGGTCAGCGCCCGGGTGCTGCGCGTCCAGACGGACCTCGTGAGCCGCATCGGCGATACGGCCTGGTCCGCGCTCCACGTCCTCGGCGCGCATCGCTGGCGCGAGGGCTATGAGACGGACGCCGAACGCGGCTGGAGCCGCTACCGCGGATCGCGCTGCACGATCTGCGATTCGCCCTGGGAGGGCTGGTAGGTCGACCCGGGCCGAGCGGCGCGCGAGCTCGAGCCGCGCCGACCCCCGACGAGGCGGCGCAACCAGCCGAACACCGTGAGCGCCAGCAGGATCCGCGCCCCGAGGAACCGGTAGGCGAGCAGTCGCCACAACGCGCCAAGCATGGCGGCCATGGTGCGCGCCCCGGCGTTGCCGCCACCATCCGCCCCCTGCTCCCCGCGGCACAGCGGCCTCGCAGGTGTGAGGTGCGCGCGACCTGCGCACGAGCTGCGCACGAGCTGCGCACGAGCTGCGCACGAGCTGCGCACGAGCGTGCGCGCTACCCCTACGAACGTTCGTTGCCGGTCAGACCAACGGGGGCGGTCGGTGGGCCACGAATGGGCATACCGTCCGATTGATGTGTCGGATCACGTCGTGCACGTTGCGCGCTGGCGACGGCGAGGCCGCATGAGCCGCGCCGTGCAAGGTGAAATGGAAGGTGCCGTGACCGATAATCCGCGTGCCTCGAAAGGGGTCCGCAGGCCGGGCGGCACGATCGGTCACGGGGGGCCGGGGATCTCGAACATGCCAGCCAGTCGGGTCCGCACACGACACGGGAGCGCCACGCCGGCCACGGCGTCGGAGCGCCGCCGCTCGATCGCGGGTCAGAGCCTCGTGGAGTTCGCCCTCGTCCTGCCGATCCTCCTGCTGCTCGGCATGATCGCGGTCGACTTCGGGCGCATCTACCTCGGCTGGGTGAACCTCCAGAACATGAGCCGGATCGCCGCCAACTTCGCGGCGAACAACCCCGAGGCGTGGCTGACGAACACCCCGGCGAATCTCGCCACGAGGACCCAGTACCAGAACCAGATCCTCGAGGACGCCCAGGCCACCAACTGCGCCCTGAATCCCGCCACGCCGCCAAGTCCGACCTTCACCGACCTCGACCTCGACGGGAGCGCCACCGGAATCGGCGACCGGGCACAGGTGGCCCTGACCTGCCGGTTCAAGGTCGTCACCCCCATCATCGGCGCGATCGTCGGCGGGCAGGTGAACGTGTCCGCGAGCTCGGTCTTCCCGGTCAAGTCCGCGATCTCCGAGACGAGCTCGGGCGGCGGCGGGAGCTGCCTCGCGCCGAACCCCGCGATCAATGCCAACCCGATGACCGGCCCGGCGCCCCTCACCGTCGACTTCACCGACGCGTCCGGGGGCGGAACAGGGGTCTCGTGGAGCTGGACCTTTGGCGATGGCCAGACGTCCACCCTCCGCGACCCGCACAACCACACGTACAACGCCGAGGGCACCTACACGGTGACGCTGGCAGTCACGAACGCCTGCGGCACCGTCACGACCAATCCGGGCGTGACGATCACCGTGAACCCGACGAGCCCTCCGGCGGGGTGTGTGGTTCCGAACTTCAACGGCGTGCGGCGCAACAGTGCCCAGGGCATCTGGGGCCTTCCGAAGCCGCCCAACGCCGGGTTCACCACGACCATCCTCGACGGTCCGGGCCATGCGAACGGGAACTACGTGATCCGGTCGCAGAGCATCGTGGCCAGCACGACCGTGCCGTGCAACAGCGTCATCACGGTCAACAGCTTTTGAACGCGCTGCTGCGTCGCCGCGAGAGGAGCCGGGGCCAGGGCCTCGCCGAGTTCGCGCTCGTGCTGCCCATCTTCCTGATCCTGTTCTTCGTGGTGGTCGACTTCGGGACCGCGATCTTCACGTACAACTCGTTGACGAACGCCGCCCGCGAGGGCGCGCGCCTGGCGATCGTGAACCAGGACACCACGAGCGTCATCAATCGCGCCAAGGCGCAGGTCTCGATCGCCGAGCTCAACGTGCCGAACGTGACGGTGAACTTCTACCAGGAGGCGACCGACGGGACCGCGGACACGTCCGCGACGTGCTCGCCCCCCGCCGTGGGTTGCCTCGCCGTCGTGTCCTTCGAGGCGACCTACCGACCGATCACGCCGATCATCAGCAACATCCTGTTCAAGAACGGGGTGACGTTCACCGCGACGACCGTGCTCAGCGTCGAGTACAGCTGTCCGAACTCGAGTCACACCGCGGCCCAGTGCCCGAAGCAACCATGAACCACCATCGCCATCGCGCCCCTAAGGAGACCGGAATGTTTCGTGACCGCAGATCCGACCGTCGCGCCGGCGGCCAGATCCTGGTGCTCTTCGCGCTCGGACTCATCGTGCTGCTCGCCGGCGTCGCGCTCGTGATCGAGGGCGGCAACGCGTACCAGAATCAGCGCGGCGTCCAGAACGGGGCAGACGCGGCCGCGAACGCCGGGGCGACCGTGCTCGCCCGCGACCTCGCGGGAGTTCCCAAGACGGACGCTGAGGTCGCCGCGGCCGTGGCAACGAGCGGCTCCTCGAATGCGCTCACCGCGATGGCCGCCTACTACACGAACGTCGATGGCAACCCGATCGACGCGGCGGGCAACGTCGTGGCGCCGGCGGCGGCCGTCGTGGTCGGCGCGGCTCCGGCTGGAGCGATCCCGCCGAACGCCCAGGGCGTTCACGTCGGCGGGAGCCGGACGTTCCCGACATCGTTCGGGAAGGTGATCGGGTTCAGGGACTTCACCGCGTCCGCCGAGGCGATCGCCATCACCGGTCGCGCGACCGGCGGCAAGATGCTGCCCGTCGTCTTTCCGGTGAACGTCACCGACTGCGAAGGCAACGGCAACCTCGGGACCGGCAAGGACCAGTGGGACATCAGCCAGCCCGACGATCCGCCCGCCCATCCGATCGGGACCGAGTACATCGTCCCGCTGTGCAAGACGGGCGGCGGCTCGTTCATGGTCCTCGATCTCGATGGGACGAAGAACAACTGCGAGGAAGAGGTCACCAACCCGCCCGCGATCCAGTGGGACTCGTTCCCGGTCGACGTCGCGTCGGACAACGGCAACAACTGTGCGAAGCAGATGGAGGACGAGGTCAACGCCCTTCACGGCGAGACCGTTCTCGTGCCGATCTGCGACAACAACGAGTGCAACACGAGCGGCGGCAGCCACGCCACCTATCACATCATCGGTGTGGTCGCCTTCTGGATCGACTACATGAGCGACTCCAACAACAAGAACAACTCGCTTTGCCAGTCGCACACCAACCCGGACGGGCAGCAGCTCGTGACAATCTCCGGCAACGGCAGCAGCAGCTGCCTCGCCGGCTACTTCGTCCGGTTCATCACGGTCGGACCGGTCGGCGCCGGTGACGTGGGCAACGGCGACGCGATCGCGATCCAGCTGATCAAGTAGCCCCGGCCGGCGCGATTGCCGGCGACAGCTCGAGGAAGCCGCTCTCCGCCGGGAGCGGCTTGCTCATGTCCGCGAGCCTCGCCCGCCGTCCCGAGCCCTGGGTCGGGCTGAATCCACCAGACCGAACCGATCCTGCGCGCACCGCACCTCCCGTTGCGCGGCTGCGCCGCCGTTGCGTCCGTGCATAGCCCGAAAGGTTGATCGAAAGGCCTACCGGGAATACTGTGCGGCAGCCTTGGGATAGGGGCGACCCGCTCGTGGGGGCGAGCGGCGGAGGAAGCACAGGACGGAGCTCGTGAGACTGCCGGGATTCCCGCGCCGCCCCCGATCCGACTCGCGTGGCCAGAGCCTCGTGGAGTTCGCGCTGCTCGCGCCGATCATGATCTTCCTGCTGTTCGCCATTCTGGACTTGGCGCGCATCTATACGGCGATGGCGAGCGTCGAGTCCGCGGCCCGCGAAGCCGCCGACTATGGCACCGCCCAGGGTGCGGCTCGGTGGAGTGCCGGCAGCGTCAGCACCACGGTAGATGAGATGCAGCGCCGAGCTTGCACCGCTGCCAGCGACCTCCACGATTTCGATTGGACGGACACGAACGCGAATGGTGTCGTCGACACCGGCGAACCCTGCACGAACCCGTCATTCGACTGGTGCGTTTCTGAATCGCCCGGCAGCTCGTGCGTCAAGACCTATCACATGGACGATCCGCTCGATCCAGCGGTCGACACGAACGCTTGCGACTATGCCGACCGGGAGCCCCCGTGTACGGTCACGGTCACGATGCGCGACACGTTCCACCTGTTCGTGCCTCTGCACATTGACTTTTTCGGGGTCACCCTGGGACTTCCGGCAACGCTGGCCTTCGAACGGGACTCGACCTTTGCCGTCACAGACATTGACGCGCCAGTGTCGCCCTCGCCATGAGAGGCTCAGCCGCAGCCCGAAACTCCGGATCAAGGACACGCTCGCGTGGACAGGCGCTCCCGGAGTTCGCCATCGTGGCGCCGCTCTTCTTCGTGCTCCTGTTTGGAATCATCGAAGCCGGGCGCTTCATCTTGTACTACGAGGTGCTCAGCAACGCGGCGCGCGAGGGGGCTCGTTACGCGATCGTCCATTCCGGCCCGACGCTGGGACGTTCGACCGGTCCCGCCACGGGGACGACCATGACCTCAGACGACCCGACGGGCGCCGACGTCGTGCAGCGGGTGCGTCAGTCCGCGACGGGCATGGCCGGCAGCGCGGTCGCGGTGGACCGCTGCTGGTGGAACGGCGTCGGAACGCCGTGCAACTTTGCGACCCAGGGCAACGGAGGTTTCGGTGTGGGGAGCACGGTCACCGTTCGCGCGACGTATACGTACGCAAGCCTCATTCCCATCGTGCCACTGCCCAACATCACGATCAGTGCGGAGTCGAGCCTTGTCATCACCAACTAGCCGCCCTTCGATCCAGTTGGACCCAAAGCACTCCGGGGAGCGCGGGCAGGTCCTCGTGCTCTTCGCCGGCGGGGTTCTTGCGCTCCTGGTCGTCGCGGCGTTGGCCTTTGACGTCGGCATGCTGCTGGTCGAGCGGCGCGACGAGCAGAACGCGGCCGACGCGGCGGCGCTCGCCGGCGCCCGTTACGTGCTCACGAGCGCGACCTACAACGGCGTCTGTCCCGATTCGGGCCTGACGGGCAATCAGGCGGTGGATGCTGCTTGCGCGATCGTTCGGAAGAACGGGTTCGATCACGCCACCGATGGGAACGAGACGGTTCATGTCTACATCCCGGCGCAGCACGGTCGGTACGCACGGCTTCCAAACTTCATCGAGGTCTCGATCGCGTCGTCGAGGCCGTCGATCTTCGGCGGCGTGATCGGCAAGGCCAACTGGCCAGTCAGCGTCCTTTCCAGCACATTGGGATCCTAAGCTTAGAATTCCACGTGGACAAGTTGTCGCG
>JADMIO010787596.1_pt1 | contig 36375 bp, 46 predicted proteins | sample 8958161 | NCBI WGS metagenome assembly JADMIO01 (sample SAMN16585339, study PRJNA669376) | soil metagenome | isolation source: Crop rotation soil | place: USA: Cullars Rotation, Alabama | collected 2011
CTTTCCCGCACCCGCCCCGGCAACAATCTTTACGGCAACAGCCTGGTGGCGGTGGACATCAACACCGGCAAGGTGAAGTGGTTCTACCAATTCATCCATCACGAGATCTGGGACTATGACATGTCCTCGGCGCCGCTGCTGATGGACATCATGGTGAACGGCAAGCCGATCAAGGCGGTGGCCGAGCCCAGCAAGATGGGTTTCCTCTATGTCTTCGATCGCATCACCGGCAAACCCGTCTGGCCGATTGTGGAAAAGAAAGTCGCCAAGGGCGATGTGCCGGGCGAATGGTATGCGCCGACCCAACCGATCCCGTCCAAACCAGCGCCCTACGCGCGCACCGGCGTGGCGGAAAGCGATCTGATCGATTTCACCCCTGACCTGCATCAAAAGGGCGTGGCGCTGGCGAAGAATTACAAAATCGGTCCCATCTATACCCCGCCGACGGTGTCGAAGGCGGGAGGCCCGCTGGCGACTTTGGGCTTGGGCCCCGCCAGTGGCGGCACCAACTGGCCCGGCGGTTCTTTCAATCCGCAAAATCACACGGTTTACACTTACGCCTGCAATTCCTGCCTGATCGCGATGGGGCTGGTGCCACCGCCCGCAGGCATGAGCGACCTGCCTTATGTGATCGGCCAGGCCGGCCAGCAGGTGGTGATGATCAATGCCGCGGGCGCCGATCAGGGCGCTGATGCGCCGTTGGTGAAACGCGCCCCCGCGCCCGCTGCCGCGGCATCCTCGCGCGGCCGCATGACGGTGGATGGATTGCCGTTGATCAAGCCGCCTTACGGCACCATCAGCGCCATCAATCTGGATACCGGCATGATCGAATGGCAGGTCGCCCATGGCGAGACGCCCGACTATATCCGCAACCATGCCGCGCTGAAGGGCGTGAGCGTGCCCCGCACCGGCCAGACCGGATTCAATATCGGCACTTTGCTGACCAAGGATCTGGTGATCGCGGGCGACGCCGAGGTCACCACCACGCCGGAGCATCCGCGCGGCGCCATGCTGCGCGCCTATGACCAGAAGACCGGCAAGGAGGTCGGCAATGTGCTGATGCCGGCGGGCCAATCGGGCTCGCCCATGACCTATATGGTCAATGGCAAGCAATACATCATCGTGGCGGTGAGCGGCGGCAACTATTCCGGCGAATATATCTGTTACACCTTACCGAATGAGTAGCGCATGCGTTGGTTAGCCGTGGTGATGTTGGTGGCGCTTACGGGCGGCGCGCGTGCGCAGACCGTTTCCATCTGGGACGGCGTCTATACCGAAGACCAAGCCACGCGCGGCAATAACGGCTTTGCCGCCCATTGCGCCAACTGCCATGGCGCCAATCTGGGCGGCACCGGCGAGGCCCCCGCGCTGGCGGGCCCGCAATTCCTGTCGGACTTTGACGGCCTGAGCCTGGGCGATCTGTTCGACCGAATCCGCAGCACCATGCCCCAGGACAATCCTGGCAGCCTGAGCCGTGATGCTTATGCCGACATTCTTGCTTTCCTGCTCAAGGCCAACGGCGTCCCTACCGGCGCCAAAGAGTTGGACCGGCGCAGCGAGTATCTGAAAGCCATCTCCTTTTCGGCGGCCAAGCCAAACCCCTGAAATACCGAAGCTCACTAGGTACGATCTTTTTCGTTGACTCTACGATAAAAATCGTTGACGGTGGAGGTATGCTGGCTTGCATGAACCGCACGGGAGCTATCGCTCTTGGTTTTCTGGTTGCCGGTTGTGCCGGCGAAGCCGTCCGCACGCCGGATCAGGCCAAGACCATCGCGCTGTCATCGGCCTGCGCGAAATTTGAACCCGTCCTGGCCCAGAATGAAACCATGCCCACCGAATGGCTTGCCGAACGCAGAGGCGACAAATGGTACGCTTGGCTTCCCTACGGTCCCGGCGCCCAATTTCGCGGCGGCAGGGGCCAGTTTCCCAGTGAATATGGTCATTTCGGTGCCTGGATCAGTCCCAAAGATGGAACAGTTCTTTATTGCGAGCATGGGGGATGACGATGCCGGACAGGGCATCTTCGCCGCCTAAGCCAAACTGAAACGGTACCGCATGGCAAAAAAAGCTGCAGCAAAACCCACTCCGGCCGAAGTCGAAATTCTCGGCATCCTGTTTGATCGCGGTCCGTCCACCGTGCGCGAGGTTCACGAACGTTTCGGAACGGACCGGTCCGTTGGTTATACCGGCGTGCTCAAGCTGCTGCAGAACATGCACGCCAAAGGCCTGGTGGAGCGCAATCAAGAGGGCCAGGCGCATATCTATGAAGCGCGCGAGCCCGCCCGGATGAAACGCCAATTGCTGGGCGATTTGGTGCAGCGCGTGTTTGCCGGATCGGCCAGCCAGCTAGTCCTGCATTTGCTGGAAGACGAAAAAGCCAGCCCAGAAGAAATCGAAGAAATCCGCCAGATGCTGGCAAAGCATAAAAGGAGGTCCAAATGACTGCTCCGCTTTTCTGGATGCCGCCGGAGACCGGGCGAGATCTTGGCTGGACACTGATTCATTTTCTCTGGCAGGGGCTTCTGCTGGCGGCGCTGTTGAACACGCTCCTGCCCATGTGCCGTAGCGCGATTGCCCGGCACAATTGCGCTGTGGCCACGCTGGTTTTGATGACCTTGGCGCCTGTCGCGACCTTTCTGTTCCTCCACGACTTCGCGAAAGGCGGCGTGGCAGCCGCCGGCGCTCTTCCTTTGGCGTCCATCTCCGCGCCCGGAATGAACGGGCTGGTGATCCTTTGGCTTGCCGGTATGGCCGCCTTAAGCCTGCGCGCTTTGGGCGGCTGGTATCTGGCCCAGTCCCTGGCCCGTCGCGATACACTCGCCGTCCCCGCCGAACTGCTTCAGCGCTGCCATGACCTGCAACGCCGTCTGGCGATGGCCTCCCCGGTACGCTTTCTGGTGTCGCGCCGTGCAAATGTGCCATTGGTGATCGGGTGCTTACGGCCCGTAATCCTGATTCCGCTTTCGGCGGTTTCAGGGCTTAGCCCGCATCAGCTGGAAGCGCTGATCTTGCACGAACTCGCTCATATCCGCCGGCTCGACGCCGTCACGAACATCCTGCTGACCGCGGTCGAGACTATCCTATTCTACCATCCTGCCGTCTGGTGGGTGAGCCGGCAGGTTCGCATCGAACGCGAACATTGCTGCGATGATTTTGCGGTGTCGGCCTGCGGCGACGCGGGACTGTATGTCGAAGCGCTCACTTCGCTGGAAGAATGGAAGGTCACAAGCGGCCTGCTTCTTACGGCGAAGCTGGCGGCAAATGGTGGCAGGTTGAAAGACCGCGTGGCGCGGCTCCTGGATGCGCCGGTTCAATCCCCAAAACTTTCGCTATCGGCCATGACGGGTTTGGCGCTTCTCAGTCTGCTGGCTGTCTCGGTCGCGCTCGCGGCGCCGCGCGGGAAAGATGCGGCAGCGCTCACCCCGATCCAGGAAACCCACATGTTGCCGCCTTACCCCGCAGAATCTAAACAGCTCAAGGAGGAAGGCCAGGTACTACTCGAGGTGACCATCGGGACCGATGGCACCGTGTCCCGCTCGCGGGTGGTGCAACCCAGCGGACATCAACGGCTGGACCTTGCCGCCGCCAATTTCGTGCAGGGCTATTGGCGTTGGCAACCGGCGACCCGCGGCGGAAAGCCGGTCGCGACGACAACGCGGGTAAGCGTGCTATTCAAATTGAAGCCACCGCCTCACGCCAAGCCCTGACGGTCAGCCCGCGCCTGACTCCACCGCGAATTCCCGGCGCGTCAGCCCGCGCGGCGGGTCGCCGAAAAACACCTCCACGCTTTTCAACTTGCCGTTCTCGAATGTCATCAGCTCGGCATTGCGGAACCGCGCCGCCGGATGGACGGCATTGGGAATATTCATCTCGGCGTCATAGGCCACGAACACCTTGTCGCCATCCTGCATCACGGTGACGAAGTTGAATTTTTTATGGATGTTTTGCTTGGGCCAACAGCGGCGAAAATATTCCTCCCGCCCGATATGATCATCGAACGGGCTGGTGAAGGTGAAACCCTCCGCCAGATTGTTTTCGACAAAGGCCCGTTCGTCATTTTCATAGGCGCGATAATAGGCTTTGGCCAGTTCCGTCAGTTCCATGTCCCGCCTCTCTACGCATTCAACGACTTTTCCAACGTGTCGATCAGCCAGTTGGTGCCATGTTCGCGCTTTCCGGCATCGTCATAGCCGTCGAGATAATCGCCATATTCCGTCAGCACCAGCTTGGTGCCGCCGGATTCCGGAATGATCTCGATGGCGGCTTGGGAAACCGAGATTTTGTTGCCGTCGAGATGCATGACATAGCTGTAGATGATGCGCCCGGTCTCGGATGCCGTGGGCGGCGCAATTTCGCGATAGACGCAATCGAAGGCCGTGACCATGCCATTGGCATGTTTGCCGCTCAGGGTCTCGCGCCCGCCTTCGCGGAAATCGAAGCTCTTCTCGTGCAGCTCGAAACCGGGAGGGCCGGCGAACCATTTGCGCTTGGCCTCTTCCTTGGCGAAGGCCTCGAACACGCGCGACGGCGCATGTTTCCAATGGCGGGTGATGGTGAAACTGGCATGGGTGATGGAACGCGGCATTCTTCATTCTCCTTTGACATAATGCAGACGAACCACGCCGTTCTCGAACGGCCTGTGGCTGGCCAATTTCAGGCGCGTCTTCTTGGCGCCGTCGAAATAAGGCTGCCCCGAGCCCAGCAGGACCGGGTTCTGGAAAATCCAGAATTCGTCAATCGCGTCCAGGGCAAGGAACGCCCGCACCAGGCCCGGACTGCCGAAGATCAGCAGATTTTTTCCAGGTTGCTGCTTGTCGGCGAGAATCTCTTTGGCATCGCGGCGAAGATGCACATTGTTCCAGTCGCATTCGCGCATGCTGCGTGAAAAAGTCAGTTTGGGAATCTGCTCCACCCACCGCGCATGGCGCACTTTGCGCGAGTCCGGTTTGTCCAGCAAGGTCGGCCAATAACCGCGCATCATGTCGTGGGTGACACGGCTATAAACCGCGGCGCCCGCCGTTGCGATCAGGTCATCGGCGTCGGAGAAAATCTCCTCATCCAGCCCGACCCAGTCCAGCTCACCGTTCGGGCCTGCGCAAAAGCCGTCCAAGGAGGCATGCATCATGGAAATCAGCTTCCTCATTTTTCAGTCTCCGTTTGGTCGAGAAAGGCGCCCAGCCGGTCCAGGCTGCGCTCCCACATCTGCCGGCGCTCCGCCACCCACTGCTCGGCCTGGCTCAGCATCTTGGGATCGATGCGGCAGGTCCTGACCCGGCCCACCTTCTCGCTGGTCACCAGGCCGGAGTCTTCCAGCACCTTGAGATGCAGCATGGCGGCTGGCAGCGACATGGGCAGCGGCTTGGCCAGTTCGCTGACCGTGGCGGGCCCCTGGACCAGCCGTTCCACCAGGGCGCGGCGGGTGGGATCGGCCAAAGCGGCGAAGGTTTTATCGAGCTGATAGTTAAGCATATGCCTAACTAATAGGACCCCAAATAAATTGTCAAGGAGTTGCTTAAGTGTTTTTTTGGGAAAGGCAGCCTTGTCCTAGGACTGCTACCCCCCAAATTCGCATTTGCGGTATACAGTCCGCCCGCACAGGAGGACCCATGTCCGTCCAGACTCAGAAGCGCATCACGGTTCCCGAGATTCGCGCCCATAAGGGCCAGAAGCCGGTGGTGATGCTGACTTGCTATCACGCCCACACCGCCAAGCTGCTCGACGACCATGTCGACATGATGCTGGTCGGCGACACTTTGGGCATGGTGATCCACGGCATGGAAACCACCTTGGGCGTCACGGTGGAGATGATGATCCTGCACGGCCAAGCCGTAATGCGCAGCGCCAAGCGCGCGCTGGTGGTGGTGGATATGCCGTTCGGGTCTTATGAAGAATCGCCGGAAATCGCGTTCCGCAATGCTTCGCGCATCCTCAAGGAAACCAGCTGCCAGGCGGTGAAACTGGAAGGCGGCGCCCGCATGGCGCAAACCATTTCCTATCTCAGCAAGCGCGGTATTCCGGTGATGGGCCATATCGGCATGACGCCGCAGAATGTTCAGATCCTGGGCGGGTTCAAAACCCAGGGCCGCACCGAAGCGGAATGGCCGGCGCTGGAAGCCGACGCCAAGGCGGTGGCGGAGGCCGGCGCTTTCGCCGTGGTGCTGGAAGCGATGGCCGAACCCTTGGCCGCCCGCATTACCGGACAGATCGCCATTCCCACCATCGGCATCGGCGCCAGTCCCGCCTGCGACGGCCAGGTGCTGGTGATGGAAGACATGCTGGGACTCAATCCCAATCCGCCCAAATTCGTGCGCGAATATGCCCAGCTGGGCCCGGCCATCGAGGCCGCCGTCCAGGCCTATGCCCGGGATGTGCGCGAGCGCCGTTTCCCAGGGGTGGAGAATGTCTACCCCATGAAAAAGGCCCAATAAGAGCCTTTTTTGCCGTCGAATCTTACCTCGGGACACATTGCGCAGGGCCGCCGCGCGGGCTAATTAACGCGGCCCATCAAAGACTTCAGGCCCTGTAACCAAAGGAACGCCGTCCGGTGAGTGATATTTTCCGCGAAGTCGAGGAAGACGTTCGCCGCGAGCGGCTTGAAAAGCTGTGGAAGGCCTATGGCAGTTACGCCATCGTTTTTCTGGCCTTGGTGTTTGCCGGTATCGGCGGCTGGCAGTTTTGGCAGCGCCATGAACTTGCCGAGCGCCAGAAAGTTTCCGACGCCTTTGTCGCCGCCCAGCGCATCACCAATCCCGGAGCCGCGGCCGGCGCCTTTGTCGATATCGCCCGCACCGCGCCGAAGGGCTACAGCCTGGTGGCACGTCTTTCCCAGGCAAATGCTATGCTGGCGTCCGGCCAGGGCCCGGGCGCGATCGATCTCTACAAACAGATTGCCAAGGAAGACAGCGGCATCATCGGCGCGGTGGCGCGGCTGCGCGCCGCCTGGGCGCTGGCGGACACGGGTAAGCGCTCCGATCTGACCGAGCTGCTTGCACCACTCGACCAGCCGGGTGGCGCCTGGCGGCAGAGCGCGCGCGAAGTGCTGGCCTATGCCGATTACCGCGCCATGAACAGCAAGGCGGCGATCGCCAAATATTCCGAACTGGCGCTGGACCCGGAAAGTCCCCAAGCCTTGCGCGCCCGCGCCAGGGCGATGCTGCAATATCTCAAGAATGGCGGCGCGGTGAATTTCGGCAGCGTGCCCGCGGATGCCGTGCCGGCGCCACCGCAGGCGGCAAGTAGTTCAAGCTCCGCGGCGCCCCAAGCGAATGCTTCCGCCGCCGCCGACGGCAAAAAAGCGCCGGCGAAATAAATGGCATCCCGCGTCGTCCGCCTTTGCCTGGTGCTGGCCGCCGCTTCGCTGCTGCTGAGCGGCTGTTCGGTGCTGGACGAAGTCGGCAGCTGGTTCACCACCAGCGGCAAGAAATCCAATCTGCGCGGCGTGCGCATTCCGGTAATGTCGCTGGATTCCGACATCAAGCCGGATGCCACCATCGCCGGCACGCCGGTGGTGTTGCCGCCGCCCTATCGCAATCCGGAATGGCCGCAGCCCGGCGGCTATGCCTCCAACGCCATGTATCATCTGGCGGCGCCGGGACGGCTGCGCCAAATCTGGAGCGAGGACGCCGGCAAGGGCAACGACATCGATTCCCATCTCACCTCCGCGCCGGTGGTTGGCGGTGGGCTGATCTATGCGCTGGATTCCGAAGCCCATATCTATGTCTTCCGCGCCACCGACGGTCATCCGGTCTGGAACCGCAGGCTGGCGCCCAAGAACGGCACCGACATGCCCACGCTGTGGGGTCTATTGGGCAAGGCCAACACCGTCCAGCCGCCGCAAGGCATGGGCGGCGGTGTCGCCTATGACGACGGCAAGATTTTCGTCACCAGCGGCTTTGGCGTGCTGCGCTGCATGGATGCGCGCACCGGGCGCGACATCTGGCAGAAGAATCTGGGCATGCCCATCGTCAACGCGCCGGTGGTGAATGGCGGGCGCATCTTCGTTTCCACCCACGACAATCATTTCTACGCCATGGCCGAAAGCGACGGGCGCACCTTATGGGAACATCAGGGCATCCCGGAATCCGCCGGGATTCTGGCCTCGACCAATGCGGCGGTCTCGGGTGAAACCGTGATCGCGCCCTATACTTCGGGCGAAGTTTTCGCCCTGCGGGCCCAGAACGGCCAGGTCGGCTGGAGCGATGTGCTGTCGCGCAGCGGCCATGTCACCGCTTTGTCGGCGCTGGACGATATTGCCGGGCGCCCGGTGATCGATCGCGGCGTGGTCTATGCCATCAGCCAGTCGGGCCTGATGGCGGCCTTTCAAATCAACACTGGCGAACGGCTGTGGTCGCGCGACATTGGCGGCATCCAGTCTCCTTGGGCGGCGGGCGATTTCGTCTATGTGATCGACAACAATGCCCGTCTGATCTGCCTCACCCGCAAGGAAGGCCGTGTGCGCTGGATTCATCAGCTGCCGCAGTATGAAGACCTGGAGAAGAAAAAGGATCCCATCATCTGGGCCGGGCCGGTGCTGGTATCCGACAAGCTGATCGCGGTGTCTTCCAACGGCTATGCCGAGGCGGTTTCACCCTATGACGGCAAACTGACGGGACGGGTGGAAATTCCGGAAGGCACCACCATCGCGCCGGTGGTGGCCAACGGCATTCTGTATCTTTACACCTCCGATGCCGAACTGGTCGCTTTGCGATAGACAGATGCGCCATGCCGCTGAAGCTCGCCATCGTAGGCCGTCCCAACGTCGGCAAATCGCGCCTCTTTAACCGGCTTGCCGGCCGCGCCGCGGCAATCGTGCATGACACGCCGGGCGTGACCCGCGACCGCCAGGCGGTGGATGCGGAGTATGACGGACTGGCGCTCCTCCTGATCGACACCGCCGGCTTTGAAGATGCCGCTGCCGGCAGCATCGCCCATCGCATGACCAAACAGACTTTGGCGGCCATCGCGGAAGCCGAAGCGCTGCTGTTCGTGATCGATGCCCGCGATGGGCTGACTGCCGGAGACCAGATCATCGCCCAGGCTCTGCGCAAGTCGGGCAAGAAGGTGATCCTGGCCGCCAACAAATGCGAAGGCCGGATCCGGCCGCCGGCGGAGGCCTATGGCCTGGGTTTTGGCGAGCCGATCGCGATTTCCGCCGAGCACAATCTGGGGATGGAAGACTTGGTGGCGGCGCTGGAACCCTTGGCGGGCCCCGCCGCAGCGCCACAAGACAAGGAAGAAGAAGACGATATCGAGTTCGACGATGAGCCGGAGGAAGAGGTTGTCGTCAATTATCTCGACCGGCCGCTGCGCCTGGCGCTGGTGGGACGGCCCAATGTCGGCAAGTCGTCGCTGTTCAACCAGCTTTTGGACGAGGAACGCGCCTTGGTAGGACCGGAAGCCGGACTGACCCGCGATGCCATCACCGCGCCGTGGAAGGCGGGCGAGCGCGAAGTGTTGCTGCATGACACCGCCGGCTTGCGCAAAAAGGCGCGGGTGGCCGGCGAGACGCTGGAGGAAATGTCGGTGGCCTCCACGCTTGAGGCCATCCGTTTCGCCGACTGCGTGGTGGTGATGATCGATGCCACCGCGCCGTTCGAGAAACAGGATTTGGTGATCGCCGACCTGATCGCGCGGGAGGGGCGCGCCGTGGTTTTCGCCATCAACAAATGGGATTTGCTGGAAAACAAGGCGGGCGCGATTTCGCGCATGCGCGAAAAGCTGGACCGGCTGTTGCCGCAAGTGGCCGGCGCCCCCTTGATCGCCACCAGCGCGCGCACGGGTGAAGGGATCGAGCGGCTGGAAGCCGCCATCACCGAAGCGGACAAGGCCTGGAACACGCGTGTTTCCACCGCGACTTTGAATCGCTTCCTGACCGAGGCGCTGCAGCGCCATGCCACGCCTGCGATCAGCGGCAGGCGGGTGCGCATTCGCTATATGACCCAGCGCAAGGCGCGCCCACCCAGTTTCACCTTGTTCGGCAACCAGCTGGATGCCCTGCCCGAGGCTTATCTGCGCTATCTGCAGAACGGGCTGCGCGAAACTTTTGATTTGAAAGGTACGCCCCTGCGCTTCTCGGTGCGCAATTCGAGGAATCCGTATGCGGGCAAGAAACGCTGACTGTCATCCCCGGCCGAGCGAAGCAAAAGCTTCGCGAGGGGAAGGGGACCCAGGTTTGCGAAACCTATAGGTGGCGAAAGCCTGGGTCCCCTTCCCTCGCCGCACGAGGTCATGCGGCTCGCCGGGGATGACAGTTGTAGTTCACTGCCGAAAATTGATCACCGTCTCGTTGCGGTCGTAAGCCGGCGACAGCATTTCAACGAGATGAGGTGCGAGATTTTCCGGCGCCAGCAAGCTATTGGGATCTTCGCCCGGCATGGCCTTCTTGCGCATCGCCGTGCGCACCGGACCCGGATTGAATAGATTGACCTTGACCTTGCTGCCTTCGCATTCCGCCGCATAGGTCAAAGCCAGGCTTTCCAGCGCCGCTTTGCTGACGGCATAAGCGCCCCAGAAAGCGGTATGTTTACGCGCCGCGCCGCTGGTGACAAACAACACCCGTCCTGCATCCGACAGCCGCAGCAGCGGGTCCAGGGAACGGATCAAGCGCCAATTGGCGGTGACATTCACTTCCATCACTTCCTGGAAGGTCTTGGGCTCCAGATGCGCCAAGGGCGTCAACTGCCCCAGCACCCCGGCATTTCCCAGGAAAGCATCCAGCCGGCCCCAGCGCTCGAAGATCGAGGCCCCAAGCCGGTCAATGGCCTCGCCATCGCGCAAATTCATCGGCACCAAAGTGGCGGTGCCGCCGAGTTTTTGAATTTCGTCGTCAGCCTCTTCCAGCCCGCCCACGGTGCGCGCCACCAGGATGACATGCGCGCCGGCCTTGGCCAGCGCGATGGCGGCGGCGCGGCCGATGCCGCGGGATGCGCCGGTGATCAATGCGATACGGCCGGAGAGAGCTGACATTTTCGTTCTTCTTTTTTGTCATTCCCGCGAAAGCGGGAAATCCAACTTTATCCAGCGCGTTGCCGGAAGTTGGGTGCCCGCTTGCGCGGGCATGACAGGTTGGGGTTAAGCGACGTCCGCCAGCAGCGACAATTGCCGCGTGCCGCCGCTGATATCGGTCAGCGAAATGGGATAGTCGCCGGTGAAACAGGCATCGCAAAAGGCCGGCGCCTGCGCCACCCGCTCCGCCTTGTCCATGGCGCGGTAAAGCCCATTCATGGAGATGAAGGCCAGGCTGTCGGCGCCGATAAAGCGGCGCATCTGCTCCACATCCATCTTGTGCGCCAACAGATCGTCGGTGTTGGGCGTGTCCACGCCATAGAAACAGCTATGGGTGGTGGGCGGCGAGGATACCCGGAAATGCACTTCCGCGGCCCCGGCATCGCGCACCATTTCCACGATCTTCTTGGAGGTGGTGCCGCGCACGATGGAATCATCCACCAGCACCACTTTCTTGCCCTTGAGCTTGGCGCGATTGGGATTGTGCTTCAGCCGTACGCCCAGATGGCGGATGGAATCCGAAGGCTCGATGAAGGTGCGGCCGACATAATGATTGCGGATGATGCCCAGCTCGAAGGGAATCTTGGCGGCATTGGCGTAACCCAGGGCCGCCGGCACGCCGCTGTCCGGCACCGGGATCACCATATCGGCCACCACCGGAGCCTCCTGCGCCAGCACCGCGCCGATATTCTTGCGCGCTTCATAGACGTTGCGGCCTTCCAAGGTCGAATCCGGCCGCGCGAAATAGATATATTCGAACACGCAGAAACGGTGCTGTTGCGGCTTGAAGGGGAAATGGCTGTGCACGCCATCCTTGTCCACCACCACCATCTCGCCCGCCTTGACGTCGCGCACATATTCGGCGCCGATGATGTCGAGGGCGCAGGTCTCGCTGGCGAAGATCACTGCGCCGTCCAGGCTGCCCATCACCAAGGGCCGCACGCCATGCGGATCGCGCACCCCGATCAGCTTTTTGGAGGTCAGCGCCACCAGCGAGAACGCGCCCTGCACCTGGCACAGGGCATCGATCAGTTTTTCCACGATGCGGGGCTTGGTGCTGCGCGCCGTGAGATGAACGATGGTTTCGGTGTCGGAGGTGGATTGAAAGATGGCGCCCTGCCCCACCAGTTCCTGTCGCAAAGTATGGGCATTGGTGAGATTGCCGTTATGGGCGATGGCGATGCCGCCGCCCGCCAGGTCGGCGAAAATGGGCTGGATATTCGCGGCCCGGCTGCCGCCCGCCGTGGAATAGCGGTTATGGCCGATGGCGAAACGGCCACGAAGATTCTTGCCGGCGGAAGAATTGCGCCCGAAGGCGTCGCCCACCAGCCCGGCATGGCGTTCGGCGATGAACTGGCCATTGTCATAGGTGACAATGCCCGCCGCTTCCTGGCCGCGATGTTGGAGCGAATGCAGCCCCAGCACCGACAAGGCGCCGGCATCGGCATGGTCGAAAATGCCAAACACGCCGCACTCTTCATGCAGCGTGTCTTGATCCCACATATGTTCGCTTTCGCCGGTCATCGCTCACCGCCGGTCTGTACAAGTCTGTCTAGCGCCTGGCGGTCGCTGGCGCCATAGGTTTTCGTACTCTTGGCTGCGCTCTTCTGCTGCACCGGCGCCTTTACCGGCTCTTTGGCGCTTTTTGGCACACCCTGCTCATTCTCGCGGATCAGCTCTGCCATAGGATCATGCCCCGCCTTGGCCGCAGGAGGCGCATTTTCATCATGTTGGGGAACATAGGCATAGTTGTTGGGCTGGCTGGGAACCACCGTCAACAGCACATCCGCCGTGCTCTGAACCACCGGCAAGAGCTTGGCCTCGGTTATCCAGCGCGGATGGTTGCGAATGGGCACGAAATAGGTAAACGCCATATAAGCCAAAGCCACGATCACCAAACCCCGCACCACGCCGAAGGCGACGCCCGCCGCGCGATCCAGCGGGCCGATGGGAGAATTTTTCACCCCTTGGCTGAAACGGTGACTCATGAAGGCAAGGGGAATGAACACCGCCATGAACACCGAGGCATAAGCCAGCAAACTGGCGAGCCAGCTCTGACTCACCAGACTGCGGGTGAGCGGAGTGATATAGGGTCCGAGATAAAGACTGGCCAAGGCGGCGGACGCCCAGGCGAAAATGGTCAAGGTCTCCCAGATCAAGCCGCGCCAGCCGGCATAGCCGGCCGACACCACGATGATCAGCACGATCAGGCAGTCTATGAAAGTGACCGAAAGATTCATGAGAGCCGACTCATGATTCGACTTTACCACGCCGCGGCTGAGGCTCAGGGGCGAATCTCAGCAGGTCCGCGACACTGGTTATTTCCGTTAACGAAAGCCCGGGGTCATGGGCTTTGGTTCCGGCGGGAACGAACGCCGCCTTGAAGCCCAGTTTGGCGGCTTCCTTGAGCCGGGCGTCGGCCTGCGGGACGGCGCGGATATCGCCCGACAGGCTGATTTCGCCGAAAAACACACTGTCGCGGGGCAAGGGCTCTCCACCGAAGGACGACACAAGCGCGGCGGCGGCGGCCAGGTCAGCCGCGGGCTCACCGATTTTCAGGCCCCCCGCGACGTTCAAATAGACATCACTGGCCCCGATTCCAACCCCGGCCCGGGCGTCCAATACCGCCAGGATCATGGCCAGCCGGCCGGTGTCCCACCCCACCACGGCGCGGCGCGGCGTGCCGTAGGCGGTGGGTGAAACCAATGCCTGGATTTCGCACAACAGGGGGCGCGTGCCTTCCAACCCGGCGAAGACGGCGGTGCCGGGCGCAGCGGATTTGCGGTCGCCCAGAAACAGCGCGGAAGGATTGGCGACTTCCGCCAGTCCCTTACCGGTCATCTCGAACACCCCGATTTCGTCGGTGGCGCCGAAACGGTTTTTCACCGCCCTGAGCACACGAAAGTGATGGCCGCGCTCGCCCTCGAAATAGAGCACCGCATCCACCAGATGTTCGACCGCCTTGGGGCCTGCGATCTGGCCGTCCTTGGTGACATGGCCGACCAACAGCAGCGCCGCGCCGCTAGCTTTGGCATAGCGCACCAAATCGAAGCTCGCTGTGCGCACCTGAGCAATCGTGCCGGGCGCGGCATCCAAGGCGCTGGTCCACAGGGTTTGAATGGAGTCGATGGCGACGATGGCCGGCGGCTTGCCGGATTCCAAGGTGGCGAGAATGTCTTCCACATTGGTGGCGGCGCCCAGCATCAAAGGCGCGTCCGACAGGCCCATGCGGGCGGCGCGCATCCGCACTTGCGCCATCGCCTCTTCGCCGGAGATGTAGATCGCGTGGCCGCCATTCTGGGCATATTTGCCCAAGGCCTGAAGAATGATGGTGGATTTGCCAATGCCGGGATCGCCGCCCACCAAAAGGGCCGAGCCGGGCACCAACCCGCCGCCGGTGACCCGGTCGAATTCGGCGATGCCGGTGGGACGGCGCTGGGGCGGCGCGTCCTCGGTTTTCAGGTCTTCCAGGGTGATCTTGCGGCCCTTGACCCGGCGGGACGCGCCCGAACCCAAAGGCGGGGCGATGCCTTCCTCGGTGATGGTATTCCAGCCGCCGCAGGCCTCGCACTTGCCCGACCATTTGGCGTGCGTCGCCCCGCAGGACTGGCAGACATAGCTGGTGGAGGATTTGGCCATGATTCTCTTATACCACGGCGGTCAAGCGCTTCATGGCCGGCATCAATTGCCGCCAATAAATCAACAACTTGTCATGGCCCGCGAATGCGGGCCACCCAGGCGACGCCAGCGCGTCACTTTCAGGATAGCCGCGAGCCCAACTGGGTGGCCCGTTCGCACGCTGTCGCTACGAACCCGGTGGGCCATGACACTTTGATTTTGATTTCTATCGTGGCTTGGAAAGCTGCCAATCCAGGTGGGATTTCACCATCGGCCATTCCTCGGCAGTGATGCTGTAGACCATGCTGTCGCGGATGGTGCCGTTGGGCTGGATCATATGGCGGCGCAAGATGCCGTCCAGTTTGGCCCCCAGCCGTTCGATCGCCTTGCGGCTTTGGGTGTTGAGGATATGGGTGCGGAATTCCACCGCGATGCAATTCAGCTTTTCAAAGGCGTGCGCCAGAAGCATGCGTTTGCACTCGGTATTGAGCGGGGTGCGCTGTACCGCGGCGCGGTACCAGGTCGAGCCGATTTCCACTCGCCGGTTGGGCGCATCCACATTCATATAGGTGGTCATGCCTGCTACTCGGCCCTGCGCGTCCAGCACGGTGAAAGGCAGCATCCGGCCCTCCGCTTGCAGGCCCAAACGGCGGTCGATTTCCGCCTTCATACTTTCGGGTGATGCGACCGAAGTGTACCAGAGCTTCCACAATTCGCCGTCGCGCGTGGCTTCGCACAAGCCGTCGTGATGGTCTTGCGATAGTGGAACTAGTGAGGCGTGCACACCCTTCAGCGTCACTGGTTCCAGGAACGCCATTTACGCCTTAACCGCCATCTTGATCGGCCCCTCGGCGCGCCCATGGATGAATTGCTCCACATAAGGATTGCCGGAATGGTCGATCTCCTTGGTCGGGCCCTGCCAGATGATCTTGCCGCCATAGAGCATGGCGATCTTGTCGGAGATTTTGCGCGCCGAGACCATGTCATGGGTGATGGAGAGCGCCGTCGCCCCCACATCCTTCACCGTGGAAATGATCAGATCGTTGATGATGTCGGCCATGATCGGGTCCAGGCCGGTGGTGGGCTCATCGAAAAAGATGATTTCCGGATCGGCGGCAATGGCGCGCGCCAAGCCGACGCGCTTCTGCATGCCGCCCGACAATTCGGCGGGCGAAAGAAGCGCCACGTCTTCCGTCAATCCCACCTTGGCCAGTTTCTGGATGGCGATGTCGCGCGCCTTGGCGCGGGGAACACCGCGTCCCTGAATCAGTCCGAACGCCACATTCTCCCACACCGGCAAACTGTCGAACAAAGCCGCGCCCTGAAACAGCATGCCGAACTTGCGCAGCACCCGGTCGCGCGCCGAACCGGTCATGTGAGTTACGTCTTCACCGTCCACCAGGATGGTGCCTTCATCCGGGCGGATGATGCCCAGGATGGATTTGATGGTGACCGACTTGCCGGTGCCCGAGCCGCCGATGATCACCACCGAGGATTGTTTCTCGATGGTCAAATCCACGCCATCCAGCACCACCTTGGGGCCGAAACGCTTCTTGACGCCGATGAGCTGTATCTTCGCGGTCATTTGTGAAACAGCAAAGCGGTCAGAATATAGTCGGCGAGGAGAATGAGGATGGACGACGCCACCACCGCATTCGTGGTCGCGCTGCCCACGCCTTGCGCCCCGCCCTTGGAATTGAAGCCGTTGTAGCAGCCCAGCAGCGCCACGATGAAGCCGAACACCGCCGCCTTGATCAGGCCCGAGGTGATATCTTCTTGATGCGCGAAATCCACGGTGTTTTTCAGATAGCTGGTGCCGTTGAAATCCAGATAGTAGACGGCCAACACATAGCCGCCCAACACGCCGATGGAATCGCCGATGGCCGTGAGGATGGGCATGGAGATCACCGCCGCCACAACGCGCGGCACCACCAGATACTTCATCGGATTGGTGGCCAAGGTGGTCAGGGCATCGATCTGCTCGGTCACTTTCATGGTGCCGATCTCGGCGGCGATGGCCGCGCCCACGCGGCCCGCGATCATCAAGCCGGCGATCACCGGCCCCAATTCGCGGGTGACGGCCAAGACCACCACTTGCGGCACGATGGCCTCGGCGCCGAAACGGTTGCCGCCCAGATAGATCTGCAACGCCAGCACACCGCCAGTGAAAAACGCCGTCAGTCCCACCACCGGCAAAGAGTAGTAACCGATGCGCACCATCTGGGCCCAAATCAGCCGGGTATAGATGGGTGGCGACACCACGCCCGCCAGCGCCTGGCCGGCAAACAGCGCCAGCCGGCCGATATGGGCCAGCACCGTCAAGGTGGCGCGGCCGATGTTGGCGAAGGGGTTCATCAGTCCTCGTAGCTTTTCGGCACCCGGCGCAAGCGGGTGAGGATTTCATACTCATTGGTGCCGGCCAGCTCCGCCACCTCGCCCAAGGTGATGGTGTCACCCAAGATTTCGACATCCGCGCCGATCTCCGGCGCCGCGGCCAGGCCGCTCACATCCAAGGTGACCAAATCCATCGAAATCCGGCCCGCGATGGGCACGCGCCCGCCCTTGAGCACCGCCACGCCCTTGTTGGACAGGGCGCGCGGGATGCCGTCGGCATATCCAAGCGCGATGGTTGCGATCATGCTGGGCCTTTTGGCGTGGAACGTCGCTGCGTAGCCAACGCTTTCGCCCGAGTCAATTCGGCGGACCTGCAGCACCTTGGCGGTCAAGACCGCTGCGGTCTGCATCAGATTGGGCGACGTTGAGGCCTTGCCCTCGCGGACCTGCGGATTGGCGCCATAGAGCGCCACGCCCGGCCGCACCAAATCGAAGTGATATTCCAGTCCCAGCATTGCGCCATGGCTGGCGGCCAGGCTGGCAGGGGCCGGCGGCAGCATGGCCAGCGCCTGGCGGAAACGCGACAGCTGGTCGGCGTTCATCTTGTTGTCGGGCTGATCGGCGCAAGCGAGATGGCTCATCACCAGCACCAGATTGAGTCCGGCCAGCCGTTTGCCATGCTCTGCCGACAGGATAGTGAGTTCATCGCTTGGCAGCCCCAAACGGTTCATCCCGGTATCGACATGCAGCACGGCATCCAAAGCGGTGCCGCTGACTTCGGACGCCGCCGACCAGGCGGCAATCTGAGTCAGGCTGTTGAGCACCGGCGTCAGGCGATAACGGATCAAGGCGGGCACGGAATCCGGATGCGCGCCATCCAGCACAAAGATGCGCGCCTTGGGCACCAGCTTGCGCAGGGTCACACCTTCTTCCAGCCGCGCCACGAAAAAGGACTCGCAGCCGGCATCCGCCAAAGCCGGCGCCACCTTGGCCACGCCCATGCCATAGGCGTCGGCCTTCACCACCGCGGCGACAGCGGTGGGCGCGGTGAGCCGGCAATAGGTGCGGTAATTGGCGGTGATCGCCTTCAGGCGCACCGTCAGCCGCGCGGCTTCGAAGTCCTGTTTTGTCCCCTCGCCCATGATCTCTCTCTTATAGCGGAAGTGAGACCATCAGCGATCACCCATGGCATCCCGCATGCTGGGTGTCGCATGCAGGCATGGGGTCTGTTGCAGGACCGGGCAACCGCCCTGGCCGGGGATAACGCCGGCCTGGGTCTGCGCCCGCAGCCCTTCGGCGCCGGTGTTGATGCTGAATTCGCTTTGAGGCGCTTCCTTGAGGCGCGGCAGGATGCTTGTGGGCACCATCACCAGCGAGCCGTTGGGTAGCTTCCCGCCGCGCCAGGGATACCGATTGATAAGGCCGCAGCGCTCGCGCTCGACCATGGTGAGATGCTCCCAACTGCCGGCGCTGCAGGCCAGCTCGCGCCCCACCGCGCCCAGCACATCCACCGGGCCTTGGCCGGCGGCCGGAGGATTCTGTTGTTCTTCTTTGACAGGCGGCGGCTTGGGAAGGGTGATAGGCGGCGCCAGCATGCGCGGCGCATTGTTGACCAAGGGTATGGGATTGACGATTTGCCGGTCGCGCTGATTGTTGCCGGCGCTCGACAGCACGAGGATGGTTTCCACCACGGTGCGGTTCTTCATGTCGAAGGGGCGGATGCCGATCACGAAGGCGAAAAAGAACAGCACATGCAGCAGCGCCACCAGAACCCAGGAGGTGGTGCGCGACAGATTCTTGCGACGCTGCTCGTCCGCCCCCAGAGGGCTGGTTCCGGGACGCAGAAACGGGTGCGTCAGGACAATTTCGCTGGCCAAACCTGGTAATCCACTGCAAACGCTTCCCCGCCGCCCCACCATATAGAAGCGGGCGGGGGTGCAAAACAGGGCTTAAGGGATGGAAAATCCCGCCGCAATGGCGGAAATCCGCCAAAAATGCTAACGCGCGCCCATGACGATGCGGCTCTACCTGATCAATCTGGCGCGGCGCCCCGACCGGCTGGCGGCCATGCTGGCCCAGGCCAAGGGCCTGGCCCAGGACCTGGAACGTGTCGAGGCCCTGGATGCGGCGCAGGCGGAACCTCAAGCCCTGACCCGCTGGTTTGAAGAGGGCGGTCCCTTGGGTGAGATTCCCAAAGGCGACAAGGCCTGTCTGCTGTCCCACCGCCGCGCCTGGGAACTGTTTGTGGCGGGCACGGACTCTCATGCGGTATTTTTGGAAGATGATGTGCGGCTGAGCAGGAATGCGCCCACGCTGCTGGCCGGCAGCGATTGGATTCCCAAAGACGCAGGCGTCGTGAAATTGGAGCATTACGGCCCGACCGGCCAGCGTGTGTTGTTGACGGACATGCGCGCTCTTTCGATGGCGCCTCCGCGGCAAGCCGCTATGGCGCTCCCGGTGGACTTCCGGCTGGGCCGCATGCTGTCGCGTCACACCGGAGCCGCCGCTTACATTCTGTCACGGCCGGCGGCCGACCTGTTGCTGCGCCAGACGCGTTTCGATCTGCCGGTGGACCATCTGTTGTTCAATCCCAACAATTCGCGCCTGTTCGCGCGGCTGAAGCCCTGGCAATTGCTGCCGGCTATCGCGCGGCAGGAACAATTCGTGGGCGAGAAATCCGATATTGAAACCACCCGCATCGGGTTGCGCCGCTTCGGCCTGAGCTATGCCAAGCGGGAACTGGTGCGCTTCGGCTATGACCTCAAGCTGGTGCCACGGCAGGTGGCCGCGCTGCTGGGCGGGGCGAAATTTGTCGCAGTAACGACTGCCAGTTAACGGGCAGCCGTATCGTCCGGCGCCATGTTGCTGAACCGCGTATAATTGCCTTCAAACACCAGATCGATGGGTGAGGAGCGGTTCGCCGAAGGCGAACGAAATGGTCCAGTGGACCATTTCGAGCAACGAACGCCGCAGCGGCGCGCGCCCAAGCGCGTCGCGAGGCCGGGACGCCGGGAGCCAAAGCGAGCGGCTAAACCTTGCACTTCTAGCGGGCAGCCGTATCGTCCGGCGCCATGTTGCTGAAACGGGTGTAGTTGCCTTCAAACACCAGATCGATGGCCCGCGTCGCGCCATGACGGTGTTTTTCCACCAGCACTTCGGCGCGGTTGGTGGCGCGGTCCAGCTTGTCCATCCATTTGGCATGTTCGGGAGTGCCGGCATCGGGTTCGCGCGACTTCAAGTAATATTCTTCGCGATAGACGAACATCACCACGTCGGCATCCTGCTCGATGGAGCCGGATTCGCGCAAATCCGACAGCACCGGGCGCTTGTCGTCGCGGGCATCGACGCCGCGCGACAACTGCGACAAAGCCAGGACGGGAATATTGAGTTCCTTGGCCAGGGTCTTGAGCCCCTTGGTCACTTCGGTGATTTCCTGCACCCGGTTGTCATGCCGGCGTGACGGCTCCACCAATTGCAGATAGTCGATGATGATCAACCCGATATTCTTTTCACGCTTCAGGCGCCGCGCCCGCGCCGCGATCTGGGCGATGGAAATGCCGCCGGTATCGTCTATATAGAGCGGCAGGTTGGAAAGATCCTGCATGCTGAGGACGAATTTCTCCCACTCGCTTTCGGTGAATTTGCCGTTGCGGATTTTCCAGACCTCAAGCTCGGACTGTTCCGACAGAATACGGCCCGACAGCTGCTGCGCCGCCATTTCCAGGGAAAAGAACAGGACGGGCGCGCCGCGCGGATATTCGGCGCCGCTCTCCAGGTCCTGCAGATAGGCCTTGGCGCAATGAAAGGCCATGTTGGTGCCCAGCGCGGTTTTGCCCATGCCTGGGCGGCCCGCCAGGATCAACAGGTCGGAGGGCTGCAGCCCGCCCAACAGATTGTCGATGTCGGTGAAGCCGGATGTGACGCCGGAAATGCGTCCACCGCGGGCGATAGCGCGCTCAGCGATCTCCACAGTGCGCCGCAGCGCCTCGTGGAAATCCATGGCGCCTTCGCCATATTTGCTGGTTTCCGCGATGGCATAGAGGGCTTTTTCCGCTTCGGCGATCTGGTCCTTGGAAGTCTTTTCCGTGGGCGCGTCATAGGCGGTATTGACGATATCCTCGCCAATGCGGATCAAGCCGCGCCGCACCGCCAGGTCGGCGAGGATATTGGCATAGTCTTTGATGTTGGGAATGGCGGGCGCGGCAGCGCGCAAGGCGTCGAAATAGGCCTGGCCGCCGGTCTCGATCACCCCCGGATCGGCCTTCATGGTGGCGTGCAAGGTCAGCGGTGTCACCACCACCCCGCCCCGCTCGATCATGTGCGACATGGTCTCGAAAATGCGGCCGTGCAGCGGATCGTAAAAATGCTCAGGCTTGATGAGCGCGCTGGCGCGCTCCATCGCCCGGTTATCGGTCAGGATGGCGCCCAGCAAGGCCTGTTCGACGTCAATGTCGTACGGGAGATGGCGATAGGCTTCCTGTTCCATTCTTCTTCAGAGTCTTCTTCTGGCGTCCATCGCTCGGCACCGCGCCAAGCCCCCCCGGCGTGAGCAATCAATCGGCTGGCAGCGCACGGGTCGCAAGGCTGTTGGTCAACCACCCACAGGTGCGTGAACCGGTCCCGCGAGAGTCTAACGCCGGATATCAAGCTCTAGTAGTGGGGTCTGAAAACCCAACTATTCCGCGGCGATCGCCACGCCAACCAGCGCTTGTTCCGCCCGTTTGCGCCGTTCCGCGCGCAGCGATTCGATCAACGCAAAGTCGTAGGCGTAAAGACGTTCGACGCGGCGGCGCTGGACGGCGGAAAGCCGCAAAGCCCTGCGCGGACCGCGGTTGAGCCAGGGCAACACGCCCGTCCGGTGGCGCGCGAGATAAGCCGCCAACGCCGCGCCATGCTCGCCCAAGACGAACATGTCCTTGACCAGAGGCGCACCCGTGGCGGGATCGCAGACAAACCAGCTTTGCGGCCGCATCACAAAATCCAGGTCCAAGGCCTCGCGCTGTTCCAGAAAGCGAAGATAATCGTCCACGCTTGCGATATGCGCGGTCTGGCGCACAAAGACATCGCTCAGGCGGCTGGTTGGCGTGCCGCCGGCGCGCACAAAAGCATAGGCGCTGGCAAAGCGGTCGAAGGGATCACGCAGCACGGCAAAGGAAGCGGCTTGGCGCGCGAAGGCAGGATCGACCGCATGGTAATAACGCATGCTGTAATGATGGATGCAGCCCGGGCCATACAAAGCCTGCATGATGGAGGCGCCGGCCACCCGCGGCACATGCACAAAGATCAGATTTCGCGCCCGCATGACGGGCGGAATTCGCCACCACAACAGCCGCGCCAGCCCCGGGGCGGCGCTGCAGAACCTGTCGTAAATATCCTCTTCATACCAGGCGCCGAACAAGGCGCGATTGATGCTTTTGGAATCCGGCAACGAAAAACCGCTCGCCGCCAAGGGCATGACAGATGACACTAAAAATCTCCGGCTATTCCCCGTAAGAAGGCGTAACCGGTTCGCGAGGATGCAGTTTCGCCTGGCTGTCGCGAACTGTCGTTCGTCAGAATGCCGCTACAGGGCGAGACGTGATGGCCAAGATGTAATGTGGCGCGCGAAAACTATGTTGACGCGTGATGCAAGGTGACCGTGTCAATTGTTATAAGTGTTTACGCCGCCAGGTTTTCGCGCTCTGCCAGCTTCTTGATGCGCTTTAGATCGCCGACAAAATCTTTCCAACCTTTGGCTTTGTCTTCCTCCGGCATCCTCAGCAGGAAAGAGGGATGAATGGTGATGTAGCCGGGACGGCCGGAGAAATCGCTTTTGAAAGTGCAGGGCCCGCGATTGCCACTGACGGATAAAGGTCTGCCCGCCAGCGCCAGCACAGCGGTGGCGCCCAGCGCCACCACCAGTTTCGGCTTGACCAGATCCAGTTCTTTTTCCAGCCACCAGCGGTAATGCTTCACTTCGCCCGCGGTGGGTTTGGAATGGATGCGGCGCTTGCCGCGCTGCTCGAATTTGAAATGCTTGACGGCATTGGTGACATAGACCTTGCGCCGGTCGATGCCGGCTTCCACCATTGCCTTGTCCAGCATTTTCCCTGCCGGCCCCACAAAAGGCTTGCCGGCCAGGTCTTCCTGATCGCCCGGCTGTTCGCCGACAAAAGCGATGTCGGGATGAAGCGGGCCTTCCCCCGGCACGGCGCGGGTACCGCCTTTGACGCCGGGTGCGGCGGCCAGGATCAGGCGGTTGAGCGCGGCCAAGGACTTCGGATCAGCGGTCTTTGCCATTCCAGCATAACGCGCCGGAAGGCAAGGAAGGCTCAGCCGAAACTGGTTTCCCGGAAGGCGGGCAGTGTTTCGGCCCGCGTCGACAGCAGCGAAAGTCTGGGAAAATCACCGGCCGGGATCAGCTCGCGGAAATTGTGCTGGATGAAATGCCAGGCCACCGCGGTGGTGATCTGGGGCTGCATCAGCTCTTCGCCAGTGAACCAGTCCGGCGACGCTTCCTTATCCAGCGCCCGCAGGGCTTGCAGCAGCTGGCCCAGCACCCGGTCCATCCAGGGCTCATATTGTTTTTCCGGCGGTCGTTGATTGCGCTCATAAAGAATGGAAACGGTCTTGTCGCAGGCCGCCAGCGCCAGCCCCAGCTGGCGCAGCGCGATCTCGTGAGCAGCGCGATCCGCCGGCATCAGGCTTCTGGGCGCGAGACGGGCGATATGTTCCAGGATCAGGCCGGAATCCATCAGCACCACCCCGTCATCGGTGACAAAGGTGGGCGCCTTGACCACCGGATTGATGGCGGAAAACTTATCGAAATGGCGGAAGACCGAGACCTGGTCGTGCACAAAGGGCAGACCCAAGACCTTCAGCGACACCGCCACCCGCCGCACATAGGGCGAGTCCAACATTCCGATCAGCTGCATGACGTGCCTCCCGAGACCGGCGCGATGGTTGGGCCGGCCACGGATTTTGTCCATGCGCAGGAACGCATGACACCGTTGCGTCTATAGAGCCGCGATGATGGCCTGGGCGGCGGCCGGATTGCGCTCCTTGGCGCCGCTGATCACAAACAGGAAGACATCGCGTTTCTTTTTGGGCGCCGCTGGAGCCACCAGCATGGAGGTTTTGGGGGACTCCCCTTTTGCCCAGTCCTTGGCGCGTTCGGCCCAAGTCTTGAGCGTGGCGGGCGGGTAGCCCAGCTTTTCCTTCGCCTGGGTGCCCATCAGCCGGGCATAGATGAAATCGGTGGTGACATCGGCGATCAGGGGAAATTCACTGTCGGCGGCAAAGACGATGCCCACCTCATGCTTGCGGCACAGCTCGATAAAAGCCTTGTCCTTGAAACTGTCATGGCGCACTTCCACGGCATGGCGGATGGCGCGGCCGTCCACTTTCTTCGGCAACAATTTGAGGAAGGCTTCGAAATCTTTGGCATCGAACTTCTTGGTGGCCATGAACTGCCAATTCACCGGCCCCAACTTGTCTTTCAATTCGGTGACGCCGCTGTCGAAGAATCTGTCAATGGAATCGCCTGATTCCGCCAGCACCCGCCGGTTGGTGGCGAAGCGCGGACCTTTCAAGGTGAAGACGAAGTCCTTTGGCGTCTCGTCATGCCATTTGCGGAAACTTTCCGGCTTTTGCGAACCGTAATAGGTGCCGTTGATCTCAATCCCGGTGAGCTTGGAACTGGCATATTCCAGTTCCTTCTTCTGGGAGAGGCCTTTGGGATAAAAATTATCCCGCCAGTCGGGGTACACCCAGCCACCAATGCCGACATAAATGCTCATGCGCTTATCAACGCATGAGCATCGCTAATCTGCAAGGACGGGATATGCGGCCTTCCGGCGCCTCGCCTGTGCTCGGCGCGCCCAAGTCTCAATTCGATCCGCTGGATCGAATTGCCGGCGCTATCGCGCCGTCGACTTGGGCCCCACAAACGCCCACAACACGCCAAACGGATCCTTGGCTTGGGCATAGCGGTCGCCCCAGAACATATCCTCCGGCTTCATGGTGGGGGCCAAACCGGCATCCACCGCGCGCTGCCACCAGGCATCAACGTCCGCCACCGGCAGCATCAAAGAGAAACCGGCGGCGGGGACATAAGGATGTCCATGTTCGGGAAAAGGATCGCTGAGCATCACCGACGAACCGTTGATGAGCAGGTGCAAATGCATGGTGCGGCCCTTGGCGTCAGCGGGATGCAGATGCACCTGTTCCGCGGCGAAGGCTTTTTTGTACAGCTCGCCGGCCTTGATGGCGCCGTCGAGACTCAGATAGGCGACAACGCCGCCTTTGACGGCGGCGGGCGGGGTACCTTGTGCTTCAGCCATGAAAATCTCCTGTTTGACTATGGACCAAGGACGGGGCGGCGATCCGCCATCCGACATGGGCTTAGACTTTTTCTTTTGCCTCCTGCATCAGCCGGTCGAGATGGCGGCGGATATGGGCGGCTTCGGCGGGGGTATTGGCCAGGGAAATGGCCCGGTCGAACGCCGCCCGCGCCTCCTGGTTACGCCCCAATTGCAACAGAAAAAGACCCCGCGTCCCGAAATAATAAAAATAACCGGAGAGCGGTTTTTCCAACGGATCGATCAAGGCAAGCGCTGCCGCCGGTCCTTGCAGCTTGGATACCGCCACGGCGCGGTTCAAAGTCACCACCGGCGAAGGCTGCATCTGTTCCAGCGCCCGATAGAGATGATCGATGTTGGTCCAGTCCGTCTCGGCCGCGCTTGCCGCGCGGGAATGGGTGGCGGCAATCGCCGCCTGCACCTGATACGGACCGGGGCGATTGTGGCGCAGGGCTTTGTCCACCAAGGCCAGGCCCTCGCTGATCAGCTTGGCGTCCCACAGCGCGCGGTCCTGATCGTCCAACAGAATGACTTCGCCCTGGGCGTCGAAGCGGGCGCGCAGGCGCGACTGCTGCAACAGCATCAGCGCGGTGAGCGCCATGATTTCCGGTTCGGTCTGGAACAGGCGCAGCAGCAGCCGCGCCAGGCGGATGGCCTCATCGCACAAAGGCGCGCGCTCGGGGTCGTTGCCGGCGGAATAGCCTTCGTTGAACAACAGATAGATCATCGCCGCTACCGCCGCCAAACGTTCGGCGCGTTCGGCGGGGCCGGGTGTTTCGAACGGCACATCCGCCTTGGCGACACGAGCCTTGGCGCGGGTGATGCGCTGCTCCATGGCCGCCTCGCTGACCAGGAAGGCGCGGGCGATCTGCGGCACGGTCAGGCCCGACACGATGCGCAGGGCCAGCGCGATCTGCTGGGTAGCGGGCAGTTCGGGATGACAGCAGATGAACAACAGCCTCAGCACATCGTCGCGATAGTGCGAACCGTCCAGCCGCTCGGCCAATTCGCTTTCCGTATCGCCCAGGTCCGAAATTTGGTGATCGGGCGGCAATTCGGCGGTGCGGCTTTGCTTGCGCACCCCATCCAGCGCCGCATTGCGCCCCACCAGGATCAGCCAGGCCGTCGGATCACGCGGCGGGCCTTTGTCCGGCCAGCTTTTCAGGGCGCGCAGGCAGGCGTCTTGAAAGGCTTCCTCAGCCCGGTCCATGTCGCGGAAATAGCGCAACAACGCGCCCACCGCCTGGGGGCGGGCCGCCGTCAACGCGCCATGGATCCACGCCAAATCGGTCATCAGTAAGCCCGGACCACTTCCTTGGATGCATTGGGGCGGCTTTCCGGCACATAGAGGGCGATGGGCCGGATCTCATAAACGCTGGTGGGATTGGCGGCGGAAAGCTGCTTGGCCACGTCCAACGCGGCCTCCAGATTTTCCACATCGATCACATAAAAGCCCAGCAGCTGTTCCTTGGTCTCGGCAAAGGGGCCGTCGATCACCAGGTCGCCACCGCGCAACGTGGTGGCTGCCGTGGTGGGCAACAGCCGCAAGGAGGGCCCCAGCTTGCCGTCCCGCACCAGTTTTTCATGGACCACCGAAAGCCGGCTCATCACCGCATCGTCTTCTTCCTTGGTCCAGGTCCAGACGACGTCTTCCTTATTGTAGCAAAGCAGGGTGTAGAGCATTGGGCACCTTCGATTTTCTCAAGGACGGCGCACTATGCCCCGCCCCGACATTTCAGGAAGAAAATAATTTCAGGCGATTTTGTCGGCTTGGCCGCGCAGCCACCGTCCTTGGGCCGAACATTGCCTCAAACCCAAGATTTGGAGACCAAAATGACCATGCATGAAATGTCACTGACCCGCCTGATGGACGCCCCGGCCGACAAGCTGTACCGCTGCTGGACCACGCCGGAACTGATGAAACAGTGGTTTGCCCCCAAGCCCTACACCACCCCCATCGTGGAAGTGGACCATCGCCCCGGCGGCGCCAGCAGGGTGGTGATGCAAAGCCCGGACGGCCAGCAAATCCCCTGTCCCGGCCAATATCTGGAAGTGATCCCCAACCGGAAGATCGTATTCACCGATGCCTTCACCGGCGATTGGGTTCCCAAGGATGGCGCGCCTTTCATGGTGGCGACCATCAGTTTTGAACCGGAAGGCAACCAGACCCGTTACACAGCCACCGTCCGTCACTGGAGCGAGGAAGACCGCGCCAAGCATGAAGCCATGGGTTTCTATCCCGGTTGGGGCCTGTGCGCCGAGCAGCTGGAAGCCCTGGCGAAAACGATTTGAGCAAAAACCATCTGATCAAGACCATTCGAGGAACAGGCCATGAAGATCAAGCACACCATCATTCCCCATCTGTGGTTCGACAGTAACGCGGAAGAGGCCGTCAACTTCTACGTCAGCCTGTTCGCGGATTCCAAAATCACCAAGATCGCCCGCTATGGCGATGCCGGTCCTGGTCCGAAAGGAACCGTGATGTCGATCAGCTTTGTCCTCAATGGCCAGGAATTCGCCGCCATTAATGGCGGGCCGCAATTCCAGCACAGCGCCGCCAGTTCGCTGCTGGTGTGGTGCGACAACCAGGCCGAGATCGACGAGCTGTACGGAAAATTGCTGGCGGACGGCGGCAAGGAACAGGCCTGCGGCTGGGTGCAGGACCGCTTCGGGCCGATCTGGCAGGTCAACTATAAGCGCCTGCCGGAAATGCTGGACAGCGGTGATCAAAAAGCCGCCGACCGGGCGTTCAAGGCGATGATGGGCATGAAAAAGATCGATGCGAAGAAATTGGAAGACGCATTTGCCGGAAAATAACCACCAAGGAGGGGCCAAGCCTTGATGGAGGATCAACATGCCCAGACTGAACATGTTCAACAGCCTTTCCTTGGACGGCTATTTCACCGACGCCCATAACGATGTGAGTTGGGCCCATGCCGGTGGCGATGACGCCGAATTCCGCGCCTTTGTTGCCGGCAATGCCAGCGGCGCGGGCGGCTTGATCTTCGGCCGTATCACATACGAGATGATGGCGGCTTTTTGGCCCACGCCGGCGGCGGCGCAGCAGATGCCCGATGTGGCGGCCGGAATGAATCGCTCTACGAAATACGTCTTTTCCCGCAGCCTGAAAAAATCCGACTGGGCCAACACCACGGTGTTGAACGGCGATCCCGTTGCAGAAATTGCCAAGCTGAAACGCGCCGACGGACCCGGGCTGACCATCCTGGGCAGCGGCAGCATTGTGAAACTGCTAGCGGCGGCGGGCCTGATTGACGACTATCAGCTGATGGTCTGTCCGGTGATCCTAGGAAGCGGGCGTACCCTGTTCGAAGGCGTGACCGATCGGCCGACTTTGAAATTGGCCAATAGCCGTACCTTCAAGAACGGCAAGGTTTTCTTGCACTACACGGCTTAACCGAGAAGCTTTTTATAGTCTTCCGGCTTGAAGCCGACAGTGAGCTTGCCTTTGGCTTCCAGCACCGGCCGCTTGATCATCGAGGGTTGGGCCAGCATCAAGGCGATGGCTTTTTTCTCGGTGATATTTTCCTTGTCGGCGTCGGGCAGCTTTTTGAACGTGGTGCCGGCGCGGTTGAGCAAAATCTCCCAGCCCACTTTCTTGGCCCAGCCTTCCAGGGTCGGCTTGTCGATGCCTGACGCTTTATAATCGTGGAAGCTGTAAGCAACCTTGTGCCCGTCAAGCCATGTACGGGCCTTTTTCATCGTGTCACAGTTCTTGATGCCGTAAATCGTAGCCACGTCGCTCTCCAATTTGAACGCAGAATATGGGAGGCGCCGCTGACGTGAAAGCGGCTAATCTTTCCCCATGACAGGATTAAAACAGGATTGGGGGTTAGCCAGCGCTGAGCTGGATGGCCAAGGCTGGTCGGTCTTGCCGGGCCTGGTCAGCGCCACCGACTGCGACCGCATCGCCGCGTCCTACGACCAGGACGATATCTTCCGCAGCACGGTGGTGATGGCGCGGCATGGCTTTGGCCGGGGCGAGTACCGCTATTTCTCTTACCCCCTGCCGCGCCTGGTGGAGCGGATGCGCACCGCGCTCTATCCCCCTCTCGCACGCCTAGCCAATGGCTGGCAGGAACGGCTGGGCCAAAAGCTTCGCTTTCCGGACGACCATGCCGATTATATCGCCCGCTGTCACAAAAACGGTCAGAGGCGGCCCACGCCCTTGCTGCTGCGCTATGGCCCCGGCGACTACAACTGCCTGCACCAGGATCTTTATGGCACGGAGGTCTTTCCCGTTCAGGTGGCGATCCTGCTGTCACAGCCGGACAAGGATTTCACCGGCGGCGAATTCGTCCTGACCGAACAGCGGCCGCGGATGCAGTCCCGCGCCATGGTGGTGCCGCTGAAAAAAGGCGACGGCGTGGTGTTTGCCGTCAACAACCGCCCGGTAAAGGGCACGCGCGGCAACTATCAGGTCAAGATGCGCCATGGCGTCAGCCGGATCATTTCCGGCAGCCGCCATACGTTAGGTATCATCTTCCACGACGCCGCCTGACTACCAAAGATGTTTGCCGTCAATCACGGTGACCGGCCAATCCGCCGCCTCGAAATCGTCCAACAGCCGGGCATTCACCGCGATGCGGCGGGTTTTTCCGTCCCAACTGCCATCGGGCTTGAAATCCGGGCTGTCGGCATAAAGATCGCAACCGCAAGCGCTGCAGAAATGATTGTGCACCGTGCGCGTATTCCAGTGATAGATCGCATCGCTGTCGGCCAGTTCCACCTTGAATCGCTCCGGCGGAAAATAAGCATAGAGATGGCCCCGCTTTGAGCAGAAGGAACAGGTGCAACGGGTCAGTTTTTCGGGCAGTTCGCCGTCAATCGCAAACCGGTTGCGGCCGCAATGGCATTGTCCCGTCAGGATCATGGATCCTGCTACGCACGAAAAACAAATCGGTTGCGTCCGCCAGGTTTAGTGCTTGCCCCGCATTCAGGGGGTGGCTTGAACGGTCTCGACCTGCTGCGCATTGCGCTCCAGATCCAGGATGTTGGCATATTGGGCGCGGTTGCGTTTCAGCCCCTTGCGCGCGGTTTCGCGGGTATCCGGCAGGGACTCGTCCCAATACACTTCCGTGTACCATTTGTCGTCGCGGAAATACTGGATTTTGTAAGCCATAGGAAGAAGGCTAGGCGTGGACTGCGACTGTTGCAATGTTCCCGGCTGCGGCCTTTTGCTTCATTTTTGTGACAGTGTAATCACTTGCTTGTAATAAATTCTTGTGGCGCCCAGTCCGCCATAAGGCTTCAAATAATAGTCTGGCACCGTGCCGCAAAAGACAAAGCCTTCCGATTCATAGAGTGCGGACGATCCGCCCTCGGCGGCGGTATCCAGCATCAACAATGTCTTGCCGTGTTTGAGGCCCTCGCCCTCGACATGCCGCAGCAAGGCGCGGGCAATGCCGCGGCGGCGATGGCTGCTCAGAGTCATCATCTTGGCGACATCCGCCCGGTGCGGTGCATTGGGTGTCGATTTCAAGATGATGCTCGCGGTCCCCACCAGCAAATCTTTTTCGAATGCGGCAAAGATCAGCCTTTCGCCCCGCGCCATGGACTCGAATGCGCCGTTCCAGAAGGCATCGGCTTCGGACGCGCCGAGCGGCGCCATGAAATGCACCGCGCCGCCATGATCCACCACATCCACCAGAAGATCGCGCAGTCCGGCGCGGATGGCCGGCGTGTCGGTCAGCAGCGCGATCTCAAAGCCCATGCTCAACTCCGCGCCAGGGCCACGACATAGCAACAGGGATTGCGGCTCTCATTGATGAAACTGACGGCCGAGGGCGGGCCGAAGCCCAGACAGTCGCCGGGATTGAGTTCGCTGCGATTGTCGCCTTCGGTGATCACCAGCTGGCCTTTGCGCACCCAGACGATCTGGCGGATATGGGCATAGGACCAGGCGGGGAAGCTGACCTTCTGGCCGGGCGGCAGTTCCACCTCCACCAGCTCCAGCGGATGGTCGGGACGGCTGAACACCTGTTTTCTGGCATAGCCGGTGGCGGGGTCACGCCAGGTCTTTTGAACGGCGGCCCGGGACAGGCGGGGGATGCCTTCGGCCTTCAGCAACAGGGCCGCCAGGGTCATTTCAAAGGCGGCGGCCAACCGGGCCAAGATAGCGGCGGTGGGGCTGACCTCTTCCCGCTCGATCTTGGAAATCATTGCCTTTGAGACGCCGGAACGTTCGGCCAAATCCGCCAGGGACCAGCTGCGCAGGTCCCTTTCCAGGCGGATTCGCTGGGCCAACAGGGCTTCGGTATCGTCTACTATAGTATCCATTTGTCTACTATAGGAGATTTGATGCGCCTGTAAATGCGCGCTTGACGGCCCGAATAATTGATGTCAGTATTTATGACATGAATACAGCATACGTGTCACCGCTCCGCCAACAGTATACCGCCCAGACGCGGGACCGTATTCTGGACGCAGCCATCGATGGGCTCAAGGAAGGCGATCTGGAAGGCCTGACCATCGCCAAGGTGGCGGCGGATGCCGGCGTTACCGAGCGCACTGTCTACCGCCACTTCAAGACCCGGGAAGACCTGATCAAGGCAGTATGGCCGCGCATGGGGGCGCGGCTAGGCATCGCGGGCCTGCCGCAGACGGTCGAGGCCCTGCTCGCCGCGCCGGGGCGGATCTATCCCCGCTTTGATGCCGAAGCCGGCGCGGTGCGCGCCTCGATGTATTCGGCGGCGGGGCGGGAAATCCGCGCCACCGCCAATCCTGTCCGCCATCACACCATGACCGGTCTTGTCGCCCAGGCCCGGCCCGAATTGGACGAGGCCGCCCGCCGCCGCCGCGCCGCCGTGATCCAGATCATCGGCTCGTCCCATGGCTGGGCCTGCTTCAAGGATTATTGGGGCATGGACACGGAAGAAGCAGCCCGCGCCGCCTCGGAAGCCATCGCCATTCTGTTGGGCGAGATGCCCGCCGACGCCAACGAATTTAAAGCCAAAGAAATCGAAGGAGCCAAGTCATGAAGATCGCGCACGCCTCCGTTCCCGCCGACAATCCCGCAAAGGTCGCCCAAGTGCTGGCCGACATTCTGCAAGGCGAAGCCCTGCCCTTTCCGCCGGCGGGACCCAATGCCTTCATGGCCTGGGCGGGCGACAGCAGCATCAATCTGGAAGTGACGCCGCGCGGCAATGTCATCACCTTTGGCCAGGACCAGGGCTGGACCAAGACCGAGCAATCCACCCGCTATTCCGAAGTGCATCTCGCCATCTGCGTGAAACGCAGCGAAAGCGAGATCATCAAGATCGCCGAGGCCGCCGGCTGGCAGGCGCGGCATTGCGAGCGCGGCAACGGGCTGTTCTCGCTGTGCGAAGTGTGGGTGGAAAACACTTTCATGATCGAATTTCTCGATCCCGCCCAGACCGCGCGCTACGACCAGATGATCACTTTGGAGAATTACAAAAAGTTCGTCGCCGCGCGCCGCCCGGAAGCTGCGAACGCCTGAGCCGCCTCAGTGCTGCGCGGCGAAGCGGATGAACTTCGCCACCTTGTTCCAATGTTCCGCCAGGGCGATGTATTGCGCCCGTGCGGCCTGGGTGTGGGCCTTCCTGGCTTTCTGCAACATCTCTTTGGCCCTCGCCCGGTAAGTATCCGGGCTGGCGGCAACGGTTCGCTCAAACACGGCATGCTCCAACTGGGCCTGCCCATGTTGAATGCGGGAACCGCGCGCCGGTTGCGGTTACAATTTCGCGACGCAGAGGAACTCAGTCGTCGCAGGCTTCCATCATGCAGCGCATATGGGCGCCGCTTTCCAGCGGCTTCATGGCGCGCCCCTGCTCCACCGGCATCAGATGGGCGGAAACATCCGAGCCGCGCGCCAGGGTCTGATGCACCGGGCAGCGTTCCGCGATCTCCAACAGCCGCGCCCGCTGTTCATGGCTGAGCGCGCCTTCCAAGGTGATGTCCAGGATGAAGCTGTCCTTGTCGTTCAGGCTGACGCGCTCATGGCGCACCGCCGTGCGGATCTTGGTGAGCGGCCAACCCTTGCGGTTGGCATAAAGCCTGACCGTCATGGTGGTGCAGGCGCCCACCGCGGCGCTGATCAAGTCGTAGGGATTGGGGCCCGAACCCAGACCGCCCGCCGCCACCGGCTCATCGATCAGGAAGGCGGCATCGCCCATCCGGGCTTCCACCTGATATTTGCCCAGGCCGGTTTCGGCGATGAGGACGGTTTCAGAGTTGGTGGTCATGGTGCCGTATCCTGGATTGCTTCGTGTCGCTGGTCTTAGCCTAACTGCCAATGATCGAGGATATCATGACGGGATTGCCCGAACACGCTTGAGACCAGCACAAAATCCGTCACCAGCCAGTCGATCGGTGCAATGGGATAAGCCTCCACGCGGCGATCAGCCCAAAGCAAAGTGACATGCGGCGTGTAGGAACTGGGCACAACCAGACCGGTCTGCGCCATTTCGGCACACAGACACTGGCGAAAATCAACCAACACCTTCAATTCGCCGCGCAACACAAAAGGATACCGATCGCGGTGGACATCAAAGCTTTCCGTCCACTCGAACCGCACTTGGAATGGCTTGAATTGAACACGCCGGCCCGCCGATCGCGCGCGAGCGATGATGTCCTGCGGTGTGCGGCGCTGATCCTGCGCAGCCGCCAGCGTATTATGGAGCCGTTCCCGCGCGATCTTCGCCCCATGCAGGCGATGGGCTCGCCGCAGCTTGGCACTCAGCACATCGATGGTCACGCCCACCGCATCCGGCGGCCTGAGTGCAAAAAACAGATTGATGGGACCGGACATGCCAGAACGTAACGAGAACAGTATCGCAGAGTCAAACTGGGATTGCGCGCAAAATCGCTCCAACCCAGCCGCAGACCATGCGAAGTTCGCGGCCAACAAAAAGAACATGTCGGGGAGAGTGATGTCTAACGTCGCCATCATCGGCGCAGGCTTTGTCGGGCGCGCCTGGGCCATCAGCTATGCCCGCGCCGGGCATGATGTGACGCTGTGGGACGAAGACGCGGCCGCCTCGGGCAAGGCGCTGACCTATATCGAGGCGCTGCTGCCCGACCTTCAGGCGCAGGACCTGCTGAATGGCGGCGCCGCCACCGATGTGCGCAACCGCATGCGCGCCGCCGCGACATTGGAAGAGGCGGTCGCCGACGCCGATTATGTGCAGGAGAACACGCCGGAGAATGTCGAGATCAAGCGCGCAGTGTACGCCCGGCTGGATGGGTGCGCCAAGCCGGATGCGATTTTGGCCAGCTCCACCTCCGCCATCCTGCCCTCCGCCTTTACCGAACATCTCACCGGCCGCGCGCGCTGTTTGGTGGTGCATCCGCTCAATCCGCCTTATCTGATCCCCGCGGCGGAAGTGGTGCCCGCGCCCTGGACCGATGGGACGATAGTGGATCGCACCGCCGATTTCCTGCGCGCCGCCGGCCACGCCCCCATTGTGATGAAGCGCGAGCTGGACGGTTTTGTGATGAACCGGCTGCAGGGCGCGCTGCTGGAAGAGGCCTTCCGCCTGGTAGCGAACGGCCATTGCAGCGTGGAGGATGTCGATATCGGCATCCGCGAGGGCCTGGCGTTGCGCTGGTCCTTCATGGGGCCGTTCGAGACCATCGACCTCAACGCGCCCGGCGGGGTGCGCGATTATGTCCAGCGCTATGAGTCCATCTACAAGCGGCTCAATCCCAGCATGCAGGAACATGCCGATTGGGCGGGGCCGGTGCTGGACGAAATCGAGGCCGAACGGCGCAAGCGATTGCCGCACGACAGATTGCAGCAGCGTCAGGCCTGGCGCGACCGCCGGCTGATGGCGCTGGCCGCCCACAAGCGCCGCGTGGCCAAAGAGATTCTGTAAGCAAGCGAAAGATTTTCCCATGAGCGACAAAGTCATCATCACCTGCGCCGTCACCGGCGCGATTCACACCCCGTCCATGTCGCCCTATCTGCCGGTGACGCCGGACGAAATTGCCGAAGCGGCCATCGGCGCGGCGGAAGCGGGCGCCGCCATCGTGCATCTGCATGCCCGCGATCCCAAGACCGGCAAGCCCGATCAGACGCCGCAAGCCTTTGCCCGCTTTTTGCCGCGCATCAAGCAGGCCACGAATGCGGTGGTGAACCTGACCACCGGCGGCGCGCCCTATATGACGGTGGCGGAACGGGTGAAGCCGGCGGAAACCTTCAAGCCGGAAGTGGCGTCGCTGAACATGGGCTCGATGAATTTCGGCCTGTTCCCCATGCTGAACCGGTTCAAGACATTCAAGCATGACTGGGAAGCCCCGGCGCTGGAAGGCTCGCGCGACCTGGTGTTCCGCAACAGCTTTGCGGACATCGAGTTCGTGCTCAAAACCCTGGGCGACAGCGGCACGCGGTTTGAGTTTGAATGCTACGACATTTCGCATCTCTACAACCTGTCGCATTTCCTTGAGCGCGGGTTGGTCAAGCCGCCTTTGTTCGTGCAAAGCGTGTTCGGCATTTTGGGCGGCATCGGTCCGCATCCCGAAGATGTGCTGCATATGAAGCGCACCGCCGACCGGCTGTTCGGCAATCAGTACCACTGGTCGGTGCTGGGCGCGGGTAAAAACCAGCTGGTCATCGCCGCGCAGGCCGCCGCCATGGGCGGCAATGTGCGGGTGGGACTTGAAGACTCGCTATGGGCGGGCAAAGGCAAATTGGCCGAGTCCAATGCCCAGCAGGTGCGGCTGGCGCGCCAGATCATTGAAGGCCTGGGCCGCACGGTGGCGACGCCGGATGAAGCGCGGGAAATTCTGGCGCTGAAGGGCGGGGATAAAGTCGCGTTTTGATCGCTGTAATTGTTTGCTCTAAATCAAGAACTCTCTGTCATGCCCGCGCAAGCGGGCATCCAACTTCTAAAGCTCCACTGGGGAAAGTTGGATTCCCGCTTTCGCGGGAATGACAACAAACTTTATTTAGAGAGACGGCGCGCGGCTGTGCCAATCGGTGGCGCTTTCCAGCGCCCAGCCGATGCGCAGCGCCATGGCTTCATCGCCGCCACGGGCCGCGATCTTTCCAGCACATTGGGATCCTAAGCTTAGAATTCCACGTGGACAAGTTGTCGCG
>JADMIO010306701.1_pt1 | contig 36369 bp, 34 predicted proteins | sample 8958161 | NCBI WGS metagenome assembly JADMIO01 (sample SAMN16585339, study PRJNA669376) | soil metagenome | isolation source: Crop rotation soil | place: USA: Cullars Rotation, Alabama | collected 2011
TCCACGCAGATGACTTCATTTCCGAGTTCGGCCAAAACGACGCCGGTGACGAGGCCAACATAGCCCGTCCCAATTACTGCCACGCGCATCACAGTGAGTTTATCCGGGCAAGAATTGGGCCAACTGTCCGCCTTTGGGAGTGCGCGAATTCATTCGCGCTTTTCCCTGCTACCTCGTAACAAAGCGCGGCTTGAAGCCGCGCACCCCCAAATCAGGTCAACACAACGCTTGAGCCATCCCCCAAAACAAGGCGGACGGAGCGTGGCCTTGTTTCGGACTGCTGCACCGTTACATTGCGACCGATGAGGGAGCCTTCAATTCGGTCGGGGACGTCGCAAATGCTGCAGTCGGCGAGCACAATCGAGTGCTCGATCTCGCTTCGGCAGATCTTGGTTCCGGAATCGATAGAGGTGAATGGGCCGATGAATGCGTCTTCGATCACGCAGTTTTCGCCGATGATGGCGGGACCGCGGACGGTGCTGTTGATGATCTTGGTGCCTTTTCCGATGCAGACACGACCCTCGACCTTCGACTTGCCTTCAACGGTTGCTTCGTTCTTCGCCTCTATATCTTCGAGGATGAGGCGGTTTGCGTCGAGCATCGCTTCGACCGTTCCCGTGTCCTTCCACCAACCGGTGACGATGTGGGAGCGCACGTTCATGCCATCGTCGATCAATGATTGAATCGCATCGGTGATCTCGTACTCGCCGCGTTTCGACGGCTTGAGTTTTGCGATCATGTCGTGAATGCGACGATCGAAGAGATAAACACCGACGAGGGCGAGATTGGATTTCGGCTCTTTCGGTTTTTCGTCGAGATGGAGCACGACGCCATCCTTCATCTGGGCGACGCCGAAGTCTTGCGGATTCGGAACGGGGGTTAGAAGAATCGTTGCGGCAGGTTTGTGCTGCTGAAACTCGCCAACTAATTCCGCAATCGACGACTTGATCAAGTTGTCGCCGAGATACATGATGAAGTCTTCATCGCCAAGAAACGGCTGCGCGGTTTTTACGGCGTGGGCAAGGCCGAGCGGATTCGGTTGGGGGATGTACGTGAACTTCGCGCCAAATCGTGAGCCATCGCCGAGCGCTTTCTCAATCTCGCTGTTCGGCTCCAATACGATGATTCCGAAGTCGGTAATGCCCGCTTCGAGGATCGCATGAATTCCGTATTCGACGACGGGGCGGTTGGCAACGGGCACCAACTGCTTTGCAATCGCATAGGTGAGGGGTCGGAGGCGGGTGCCTTTACCGCCGGCGAGGATGAGCGCTTTCACAGGCTCTAATTATGAGGGATTTCCTATTAAGACGGGATGAACCCCTCCCCTGCAACCCGGAGGCAGATGGTTCGTGCTGCAGAGGATTGCGGGGGAGGTCCGTGAATGGAAGTCCGTCGCGGAGCAGGACTGGAGAGAACGGGGAGGGGGTGCAATTGCCAGCGGTAAATTCAAACAGTGCGTATTAGGAGCCGGGACGAAACCGCGATTGAGCGCTCAAAAGAGCTTCGCGCAAACATGAGTCTGCCCGAGAAGATGCTCTGGTCTCGCCTTCGCGGTCGAAGACTGGGATTTACTGTTCGCCGTCAATACGCACACGGGCCATACATCATGGACTTCTATGTGCACGAACTTCGTTTGTGCATCGAGATTGATGGTGCAGGGCACGAGTTGCGAGAACTAAAGGATGCACTTCGATACGAGTACATGAAAGCGAACGGAATCACGACGATTAGGATTTCGGCGCAACGAATTCTCGAAGATGTTGATAATGTCGCTGAATCTCTGTATCACAGTTTCTGTGAAAGGTCCGGACGTGATCCGCTAGGGTTGAGATAGTACTTGCTGACACCCCCTCCCAATTCATCCTCAGTCGCAAGCTCCATCGGATTCATTGACCTCCCCCGCAATCCTCGCCATGCCGCACAAACCATCGGCGGCTGCGGGTTGCAGGGGAGGGGTTTTGGAGAGCATGTTGACGGTCGGATTTTACTAATGGGCGCGCAGCGCAGCTCTTATTAGGCAAACGCTCGGATAAACGGGGAGGGTGTAACTCTCCAGTTACAGATCTTCGCCGAGATATTTGCCGTAGAACGACTTAATAAAGTCTTTATAGCTCGGCAGCTCCGCGATTTCGCGCCACCACTTCTGGTTGTCCTTGTACCACTGCACAGTCTCGCGCAGGTGCTGTTCGAAATCTCGCGTCGGCTTCCAGCCCAACTCCTTTAGCGCCTTCTCCGTTCCCATAGAGTAGCGCTTGTCATGCGCGCCTTTGCGTGGGTCTTCGATCTTCTTAATCAGAGATTCATCTCGTCCTAACTCATCCAAAAGAATTCGGACAACCTCTCGGTTCTCTTTCTCATTGCGCTCGTCGCCGATGTTGTAAATCTCGCCGGGCTTGCCCTTGTGGAGCGCGGCGTCGATGCCTTCGCAGTGATCCAGCACGTGGATCCATTCGCGAACCTGGGTGCCTTCTCCGTAGAGCGGAACCTTTTTTCCGTCGAGCAAGCGCACGACGAAGAAGGGAATGAGCTTCTCGGGATACTGCCACGGACCGTAGTTGTTTCCGCCGCGCGTGACAACTACGGGAGTCTTGAACGAAATGAAATGCGCGCGTGCTTGAAGGTCGCCGCCAGCCTTACTGGAAGAATACGGCGTGTTTGGCATGATGGGCGAATTCTCGTAGAACTTGCCTTCGTCGATCGTTCCGTACACTTCGTCGGTGGAGACGTGGAGCATGCGCTGTACGCCGAGATCGCGTGTTGCTTCCAGCAAACAGTGAACACCCGCGACGTCTGTTTGAATGAACGAACCGCTTTCTAACAATGAGCGATCGTTGTGCGATTCCGCCGCGAAGTTGACGATGTAATCCGGTTTCTCCGCTTTGATCAAACCGTTTACAACGACGGGATCCTGGATCTTGCCCGCATAAAACCGCACGCGTCCGGTGTGCAACAGATCTTCAATCGTAGAAAGATTTCCCGCGTAGGTGAGAGCATCGAGAATTGCGACTTGGCAATCCGGATACTTCTTGAGCACCAAGCGAACATAGTTGGACGCGATAAAACCGGCGCCACCGGTGACGAGGAACTTCAAAGCTTGTACCTCGATCCGGTTTCTTCTTCGTGACGGATCTCATCGACCGGTTCCTTCTTGCCCCAGCCCGCGTAAAGCTTGTCGGGGAAGTTGAGGACCATTCCATCTTCTTCGCCCACATTCTTATAAGCGTGGATCACTCCGGGCGGCACGGTGACGAACACGGGATTGTCTTTGCCGACCGCGTGCACTTCGTGTCGATCGCCTTTTCCTTCGCGCGATTCCCAAAGATGCAATTCCATCTTTCCGTAAAGGAAGATGAATCCATCGGTTTGGTGCACGTGTTCGTGCGGTCCGCGGCTGATGCCGGGAAGCGTGACGCTGATGTAGCCCATGGTGGGCTTGAAGCCTTCGGGCAGCTCATCGTCTCGGTAAAGCTCGATAAGCCAGCCGCGCTGGTCGGTATAGCGCTTCATCGACTTGATGACAACGCCTTCAATCTGAGATTCAGTGGTGGACATAGGGGGTACGGGGAGAAATGATACTTTCCTAGGTTCTCGAGTTGCCCGGTTCGGCAGCATGGACGCTCGATATGGGCATATACAATGAAGCCGTGAAAGGGATTGGGATCAGGTTGCTTTGGATGCTTGCCCAAGTCGCTGCCTATTTCGAGGTCTGGGTATGGATTGCGCAGCGAAACCGGTGGGTAGGGCGCCATCCCGAGTTAACGGACTTCCTAGCGGGAATGGGTCTCGTAGCTTTGATCGCCACCTTCGCGCTCATTGGAGCGAGATTGCCCCAAGCAAAAGTTAGCAGTAGTGGGAATTTGATTCAGCTACCCATCGATCCACTGTCCATAGGCGCAGCTTTTCTTTCTATCGTCTTTCTGACTCTTTATGAGATGAGGCATCAGGGCGCGGATGCGGCACCCTGCATATTTTTCATCGTAGCGGGTACGGGCATCTTGGCCGCGGCATTTCACGAACACCCGGAGCGGACGGGTCGAATTCTGATCAGCTTGTTTTCCATTGCGGGAATGTTCATGTTCGCGTGCTACGAACACGAATTGCAACGTCCATCGCATACCCCCGGTATCCCAGTCGACGATTTGTTCTTTGGCGGCGTTTGGATTTTGCTGCCCTGTGCACTAGGAATATGGACCGCGGTCCATGATGCAATGAGTTCTAAGCCGGTGTTATTAGGGTTGATCGTTGTTACCTTGGCTTCCTTGGCGGCGACATTTCTTCTCTCCATGTTTGCGCTCTGGCTTTGCATGTTGGTACCAATAGTGGCGGCGGGTTACCGTCTCATGAATTATTTGGAGTCGCGTTCAGAAGTTGCCGCAAATCCACTTGTAGAAGCAACGTAGCGGTTTACAATGAAGCTGTGATCGCCGCGCATCTGCTTCTGCTCCAAGCTCACGTTCAGCACCGGCATTCTTCGGCGCCGAAATCCGAAGTGGCCTCAGTGAAGCGATTCACGCAGAACTTTTACGATTGGTACATCCGCATGGGAAATGAGAGGGACCAGGCGTGGTTCCATGGAGACCATGCCGCCTTTAGAAAGAAATTTCCATATCCAGATGAACCATGGGATTACGTCGCTATCAAGCTCAGGCCACAACTCTTCAGCCCGGAAATCCGTCGCGGATTAGAGAAAGATCGCGCGGAGCAAGATAAGCATCCAGGTGAGCTGTGGGGGCTCGATTTCGATCCGATCGTCAGCGGCCAAGACCCTGCGGATCACTATTGGGTGAGCAAGATCGAACGAAAAGGGAAGAGTTGGCGCGTGAGCATGATGAGCAGGTACGGGCAGCGAGCGCACCAAGCAGACGTGATTGCGGTGGTGGAGAAGACGAACACGAAAGAAGGCTGGCGCTTCACCGACTTCATCTACGACAAGGATTTTGACCTGTTCAAGGCGTTACAAGCGCCGAATTAGGGAAGACGGGAAAATGACGATTGGCGTGACAGTTCTCTTGCTCTGCTTCTTTAACGGCTTTTATGCGACCGTTCGCAGCCTCAAGCAAAACGGAATCAAGACCAGCGTCTCAACGAGAAAGGGTGAGCAGAAGGTGCTCACCCGACGCCAAAGGATTGCAGCCGCCTGGGCAGCTCATGTTGGGATTTCTGTTTTTGTTATTGCCGTGGCTATCGCGATGAAGACAAACATTTGGCAGTTGGAAATGCTTGCAATCCCTGCATTTATGGGGGCCGCAGCGGGGACGAACTACCTCGCCCTGCATTTGATGAAGGAGCAGGATGCAAGCAACATTTCACCAGGTGAGGGAGAAACCACGTGAGAGTTTTCGTGATCGCTATCCTGTTGTCTCTATGCGCGCTCGCATCTCCAGTGCGTACAGAGCCAGAGTCCGCGCATCAAGTGAAGTCCGTCGTCGTCGGTTCTTACAAACTGGTTTGGGAGACGACAATCGCGGATACAAGTGGCTGGGGTTGGTGGGGCGCGATCCACGATCGTGGACATGTCATCAAACGAATGGATCTTTACCACGGAAAGGAGCAAATCCTCATGCCCCGCTCCGCATTTTCGGATCTCGCGGAAGTGCTAAGCATTAAGGGCGTGAAGATGAAGGGCGGATGCAAGTTTGTGATTATTGGCGGCGACGCATCCGAAAGTTTCAAGGCCGAGATTTTGGTGAGGGGTGACGATGTCGCTTCTCGGTTCCTTTACGATCCCGCGTTTCCCGAATACACTAACGAGCGCACCATCTACACACGCAAGGCGCCGCCCGACCAGTAGACCCGACTTCCTTACTGGGTCATCGCGCAGAGGGCGATGCTACGTCATGCTTGCGCAGGTTGTGGCATGAACCTTGCTTTTGAACCTGTCCAAGGACAGGAACGCTTATACTCTTAGGGACCTTGCAACAATTGCCGCCCCGCCGTCGCCAAAGCTGTAGTTTGTAGCTTGTCGTTTGTAGCTTGAAACACACCCGTAAAGCCGCGAACAAGCCACAAATTACACGCCACAAGCCACATTTGAGCGAACCTGGGGGCACAAAGTGCGTCCCAGAGGCGTTTTCTGAAAGATAACAAGGATGGATACCGCATCGCTCATTGAGGCCAAAGAGGTCGCTCAGGCAACGCCGGAACCGAAGGAACAAGGGGTTCCGTGGTGGCAGGCGATGGTCAGATCCCCTCTGTTCGTACCGTCGGTCGCCGTAGCCGGCGCGATCATCTTCATGTTCTGGTACCTGATCTCGCGATTGGGCCGGCTCTGGACAGATGACAGCGGCTACTATTCCCACGGATTTCTCGTGCCCCTTATTTCGGGCTACGTGATCTGGAAGAAGTGGGACAAGTTGAAAACGATTCCCGTGCAGCCCGGATACGCCGCGCTGCCGGTTCTCGCTTTCTTCGGCTATCTGGCTTACGTAACGACCCACACGAACATTAGCGCGATCCTCTCGGTGGCATTTCTGTTCTCGATCCTCGCCGCCGTGTGGTTTATCGCGGGATGGCGATGGATGCTCGCGGTGTCGTTGCCTGTTCTTTATTTAGGATTTGCATTGCCACTCTGGACGGGTGCGATCGATTTCTATACGAACCCGCTCCAGCTCATTTCGACAAATGTCGCGTTCGAGATGCTCAAAGCGTTCGGCATGAACCCGACAAAATTCCCGGGCGAGCCGACAAACATTTATCTCGATCACTACACCTTCAATGTAGCGGTGCCGTGCAGCGGATTGAAGTTGCTACTGGCCGTCACCGCCTTCACCGGCTTCTTCATGATGATTGCGAAGCTGAAATGGTGGGGATACGTTGTGATGCTCGTACAGATATTTCCTCTGTGCATTTTCATCAACAGCCTACGCATCGCCTTGATCGGAGTTGTTGGCAACTCGTTCGGTATGACCCCGGAAGAGCATGATGCAGCCGCACACACATTTCACGATTACAGCGGATACATCACATTGCTTATCTGCTTCTTCATTTTGTTTAAGATCGCAAGGGGACTCGGATGGAAGGATTAATTAAACGCGCTTGGGTTATGGCGGCCGTCATTGGCGCTTGCGGCGCATTCACGATGTACGTGCCGCCGAAGCGCAGCAAACCGATCACTGAAACGTGGATGGCAGAACATGCGCCCACGACCGTTGCGGGATACACGTTCAATCCCGCAAACGCTGATCCGGATGCACCTGCCGGTTGCAGTTATCGGATGACGAAGTCCACCTACGACACGCTTAAGCCAAGCGGCATTTGCGCCCGCCAATACACGGGTGGCAACAAGACTTACGATGTCGTGCTCATCGCGAGCGACAACAGTGTCAGCTTCCATGACCCGCGGGTTTGCTTCACGGCAACCGGCTGGACCATTTCGCATGAGAGGCACATCGATATTCCAACGAAAGCGCATGGCAACGTGCCCGTAACTCTCGTCCAGATGGACGGAGACGGGAAGAAGAGCAGTGCCCTGTACTTTTACAGAAGTCCGAGCGGCTATGAATCGGTGGCACGAAAGATGCGCTGGGACATGCTGTTGGGCGAATTGCTGCACGGTCGGAACGATCAGGGAGTGTTCTACAGGTTCATTCCAATGTCCGACAACATCACGGACGACGAGCTTAAGACGTTCGTCGCGGAATACCTGGATGAAGCAAATCGCGTGAGCGAGGGATTCTTTTGAGGCCTAAAACGGTTGCAATGAAAAAGATTTTGAAACTTAACAGCTCGGCTGGCTCCGCCAAGGCGAGCAAGGATTTGAGGAGAGGATGAAAAGTAAGACCGCAAAAGTGATCATGGCGCTGTTGATTTGCCCGATCGTAATGCTCGTGCTATCGATGATGCTTCCAAAGCGCTACACCGCTTCTATGAGCTTGATGCTCGACCCGTCGCTAAAGATCGTTCCTGCAGCCGACCCGCAGGCAGCACTTGTCGATACGCTGAACGGCCCCCGCGCCCACACGATCGAAACTGAAATCGACAAGCTCACGGGTAGCGAAGTCCTTCTCGGAGCAATCCAGCTCACTGCTGATCAGCACCCCAAGGCGTTTAACACCCAGCTTGCGGCAGAAACGAAGTACACATCCCTCGTCAACCGACTTCGAATCGATAACAACCGAAACTCGGACATCGTGAACCTCAGCGTCACGATGGACGATCCTGCAATCGCAGCCGACACCGCGAATAACATTGCAAAGTCGTACATGGCATTTAACGACAAGATGTCTGCTGCTTCCGGCAGCGGCGTCTTGATGAACGTAAACAAGCAGATTGAGGACAAGGAACAAGAGCTGAACGACCTCGATTCAAAGATCGCTGCGATCAAGACGAAGTACGGCCTAAGCGATGCAGCAGCCGCAGGTCAGATTTCCGACAAGGCTCGGACGGACATGAGATTCAACCTCGCCAACACCCAAGCTCAATACGATGGAGCGGTTGGAGAGCTGAACGCTGCTGAAAGCACACTGCAAACAACGCCGAAGTACATTGCCTCTTCAACCGGAACTACACTCAATCCGGCCGCAGTCGACCTCGATCAAAAGATTTCGCAAACAGCTTCGGACCTTGAAGCTTCGCGCGCAAAGTACACGGATGACTATCCGCTCGTCAAGCAATACGTCGAGAAGCTCAATAACTTGAGAGCAGAGCGTGCTAAGACACCTGATAGCGTCATCTCCCAGCGACAGACATCGCTCAATCCGAATTACACGGCAGCGCAAGGCGCCGTCGCCGCTGCCAAGTCAAAGGTGAACAGCCTTTCCGGCAGCGTTTCTCAGCTGCAATCGCAGCTCGCGAAGATGGAGAGCGATAGCAAGGCGTATCCGCAGGCAGAAAAGGAATTGTCGAATTTGCAAATGAAAAAGCTGACAACGCAACAGCAGTATCAGATGCTCGTCTCGACCAAGAGCGGTATCGACACTTCGGGTGGAAGCTCGCGCAAAGCCCTCGCGACAGTTGTCTCCTTCGCGATGCCTCCGGGAACGCCAAGCTTCCCGAACCCCAAGGTGTTCGTCCTCATGGGACTCGCCATCGGAATTATCATCTCAGCCCTGATCGTCATGCCGAAGGCGCCGGACATCATGTACGTGCCTACCGCTGCCGATTCGCTCGCCCTCGACAACACGAGCATGCGCGCAGCCGCTCTTCCGACCACGGTTACACCCGAGCCGGAGCCGGCACGCCCTGCCATCGAGCCGGGCAAGCCTTCGTAAACTAGGAAGTACATGGCCGCACCTGCCATTGCATCGCCTAAGGATGGGCCGGAAAAGCAGCTAGAACAAGCTGCTTTTCCGATCCACGAGAAACCGTGGGTAGTAGCTTTCTACCGCCTGCTCACCGCGATGAGTGCGTGGGTGATCATCGGTCTTCAGGTTTTCAAATCTAACTCGAAGATCATCGGATATCCCGTGATGATGTTCTTCATGTTTGGAGTCATCATCTTCTGTGCGAAGGTGCGCGGCTCAAAGGTGTTCGGCAAAACGCCGGTCGACCTCGCATTCGTTTTGTGGCTAGCGCTCGCGGTTTGTAGCCAGTTGTGGGCATCGATGGTTTTGAACCGCGTGCTCATGGCCGACGACATCACCAACTACCTGACCACCATCGTCACGTGTTGGTTGGCATTCCGTTGCGCGTTCGCTTTGGTTTGTGTCGACCCACGGACCGCCACGGGCGCATTTCTAAAAGCGATTCTTATCTGCCTTGGAATCGCATGCCTTGTCGGCATTCTCCAAGGATACGGACCTGGTCCGCTGAAGTCATGGGCGTACAATTTCGGCAACAACTTCGGCACTAAAGGAGACGCTACTGAGCTACAGGCGCTGATGACCTCCCCGAGGCCCGTCGCATTGTTTTCCGGTCCGAATTACTTTGGGTTTATGAACCTGATCGGAATGTGCATCTTGATCGGCATGACGGTCGCGCAAGGGAAGAACATCACCACGAAATCCGTGTGGACAGCGGCAGCTGGACTGATGATCTTCTTGATCGGATCGGTTGTCGCGCAGAGCCGCTTTGCCATTCTCACGGCGCTGATTCTTCTGTTCGTCTTCATGTACCTGATGCTTCGCATCGGTCAAACGAAGGTTGTCATTACGGCGATGAGTCTTGTGTTTTTGGGGGGCGTGTTGTTCGTGAGTCAGATGGACCTCACCTACTTGGAAAACTCCCTCAGCAAGAAGATCCAAGACGACGCATCTTTCCATCAACGAGAGATCGGTTTTATTGCGCTGCGTAATCAGGCGGTCGATCTGGCGCCGTTGGGCGCCGGTTACGACTCGCGCGGCATGACTCTGGATCGCACGGGCGACACATGGTCGCAAACCAACTCGATCGACAACGGCTATTTGCAAGCATTCATTAACCATGGAATTCCAGGGATCATTTGGATGCTGTTCTTCCTGTGGTCGTTGTGGTGGTCGATAAGGCTGGCCAAACGCCATAACTATTTGCACATCAAGACGTTGCGCATTGTCGCAGGACTGCTGCTGGCCACCTATATGGTGTACAGCTTGAGCGGCACGCGGCATGCGAAATTGGAAACCGGCATCTATTGGATGCTCATTTTCGGACTTCTCTATGGCTCGATCTATGGAGAGAAGTATTTCGGAGAAACGGCGTGGTGGCGAAAGGGTTTAGCGCCGAAGCAATCGCAAGCAGAAGCGACTTAAATGGAAACGGGCTCCGTTATCGGAGCCCGTTCCTAGCTTCCATGCGTCAAATGGATGTCCGTATCAGCCTCGCGTCTGGTACATAGAGCGCGAGAAGTTTCGGATAGCGTTGACAATCTCGTAGTGAGGCGTGTCAGCCACATCGACGAGACCCAGACCTGAGTTCTCGTAGTCGGTGTAGCGACCCGTTACCGGCTGGTCGTTGTAGCAATAGAGAATTGCGCCAACGCAGTTCGGCTCGGTGACCGCTTTCGCGAGCATTCCGGTGACATTCTTCACACGATCGTCCTGCGAATAGACTTCGCCGACTCCGCCGAACGTGCCATCCGCCTGAACGGATGCGCCCATCTCGCTGAACATGTACGGCTTCTTAAGCGTAGGTCCGCTCCAGTAGCCGAAGTTAAAGTTCGAGGTCGTTCGGTAGTAGTTCAACGTGTGAACGTCAACATAAGGATCAGCGCCTTCGACCACTTCTGGCAGCCAGTCGCAATATCGGCAGCCTAGATAAAGGCCGCTGAGGTTGTTGGCTGTTAGTGCCGCGCGAACCGACTTGAAGTACTGGACGGCAAATGCCTTTGACCAAGCCTTGAAGTCTGATTGCTGACCCGTCGTGAAGACGGTCGGTGCATAGTTTGTCGTCGACACGATTGCATCGAACGAGGAATAGTTGGTGCCCCACGCCGCATTCAGCTTTGCGAGATCCTTCTTGTAGCGGGTGCTGAGCCACGCGCCGAAGGCGATCTTCGTAGGCTGAGTCGCAGGCGCCTTCAAAGTTCCGACCGCGATGTTGTAACGATAGCCGTCAGAGAACGTGTTGCCCCATGACATCTCGTTATCGACATACACTCCAAGGAAGTTCGATTGACCGTTCCAAGGTGCAAGGTCTTTAGCGAACTGCGTCGTCATCCAAGACTGGAAGTCCGCTGCAAACGGATCTGGGAACGTGCCCCAGAGCTGATGAGGAACCTTAAATCGTGTCTTGTAGGCCGACGTGTTGAGCAACTGCGTGTAAGGCATCGAGTTGTCATAGAACGGCGTCGCGCACTGCATGCCAAGCGTGTTCAATCCCCAAGAAGAGATTCGCTGCTTGACCATGCTCATCCACGGCGTCGTGTAGTTCGTGCCATATTTGAGCATCAAGTTCTGCTGACCGAATGAGTAGCAGGTGTTGGTGCCGTCCATTGTGGCGCGCGAAATGTAGCAGCTGCCGAATGCCGAGTTCGAGTCCGGCAGCGACTGGAAGAAGCCTTCTCGTCCGCCGACAGGCGTTGATGTTCCCGTGCTGACGGCGCTAACGCCAAGAGCCCAGAACGCATTTCCGTTTGGATGCTCGAGGTACTTCTTGCCGGAAAGGGAAGTCGTGACTTGCCATTTTCCGTTAGCAGAGGTTGTAAGAGGCACTTGCGCTGTGCCGAGCTGCTCACCCCGTCCAGGATTCGCTGCGAGGTCCGTGAGCTCAGCAGCTTGCTGAACCGCTAGATCGCTCGTCACGTGGATCTTGTTTGGCCATTCTCGATCTGAGTACTGACCGAAGGGATCGACCATGTTATCGAAGCGGACGTCTTGCTTGATCAAGCGAAGATCGGCAACGTCGACGTGCGCAGGAACGGATCCCTGATACGAAAGGCGCCACGTGTAAATCGTTTTGAGGTTTCGGAAGCTGCCCGACGTGTAAACGTTGTTGTACGGCGCGCTAAGAACTGGCCTCATGTACTCCATGCCGTATGGCATCGAATCATCGGGGTTCAGATAGCAGCAGAAGCGGCGTGTCTCGCCCGCACCCAAAGTGACACGGCCCGCGAAAGCATTGGAGCCGTTCTTCGGATCTTGGTAAAGATACACAAGCGCGCGAAACTCGACCGGAAACGCTTCGTGGTTGGTCAGCTTAAATTCCAGAATGTTGTACGGCGACCAGTCTTCAGAAACGGTGGTCGACGATCTGCCCAAGCTTGCAGAAAGCTGTGGGAAGTACAACTTCGCGACAGTAAGTCCTTCTTCATCGGTGCCGATGCCAAGAACTTGTGTCTTGTAGTTTTGAAAATATGTCGGATCCCCTGCTCGGCTCAAATCATACGACTGTTGCCGAAGAATAGTATCCGCATGGCCAGCGGTCACGACGGCCAGAATTCCTGCCGCGGCCGCCAAGCGGTTAACTTGACGCATAGCTCATTTCTCCCGTTGGTTTTCTGGGTCCGCGGTTTCCTCTGTGCTCGCCGGTTGGCTTTATTGAGCTGGGTCTTACGAGGATCGCTTTCCCACCAGTAGAGCGCGTTCCTCATCAGGCATTAGCTACCGCCAGCAGGATTGCTGGGGTGGTCCGACACATGCGGGAAGTCCCGCACGGATACTGGGGAGAAATAGCTCTAGAGCTGGCGTTTTCGCAAATTTCTAGACTAAAGGAGGCATGCCCATTGAGAATCGAAATAGAGTCGAAATGGCACTTATCCTGCCCATAAAACGTCAAGCAATGCGGCAGCGGACATCATGGAAGCATGAGCGGTTGTCGCAAATCGAGACACCCCTGCAAATCACTGAAATATGAAGCACCTGAAACCGCTTACGTCCCTCCGGTTTTTTGCTGCATTTGTGGTGGTGCTCTGTCACCTTCGATACTCGCATCAGCAACAGTTATCGCCCTGGGCGTGGAACTTCTCGAAAAACGGTTTCGTCGGCGTAAATCTATTCTTCGTTTTGTCCGGTTTTGTGATTGCTTACAACTACGGTGAGAAGTTTCTCGAGAAGACGACGACTTACGGTCGATTCATGCTCGCGCGCTTTGCGAGGATATGGCCGGCATTCATAACCGCGCTACTGTTGGCTTTCCCAATTTATGTCCTGCCCGATAAAGCGGTGCTGCATAAATTTCCTCTTCTGTTTCCCGTGCACATCCTTTTGATCCATAACTGGTTTCCAAATTTGGGATGGTTGTGGCTCTCGCCGAGTTGGACCATTGGTACGGAATGGGGCTTCTACTTGGCATTTCCTTTGTTTGCCGCGGCGGTGTTTCGTTTGAAGGAGCGCGGGCTCTGGACGTTGTTGATTGTTGCCGCCTTGTTGACCTTCGTTGCGCCTGCCATCTATCAGTCAGGCGTCCTTTCCGGATATTCAATCAAAGCTGCTGCCGGCGACCCCGGTGGGGAAGACCTCTGGGGGCGGGTCTTGCGTTGGTATTCGATATTCCGGCTGCCGGAGTTCCTTGTCGGCGTTTGCGTATGCCGAATCTACATGCTCCAATCAATAGCTCAACGCGAGCGGTGGGCAAAGGTGTTTGGTCCGCTCGCGTTAGTTGCCTTGGCATTTATTGGTTGGGTAATGGCGACCGACAGCTTGCCGTTCTCATCCGTACAGCTACCCTCACTTTTCATCAATCAAGCCGTCCTCACAATTCCGTTTGCTGTTCTCATCTGGTTTTTGGCTTACGACCGAGGATGGGTGGCAAAGTGGATGTCGGTTCCGCTGCTCGTATTGCTCGGCGAAGCAAGCTATTCGCTGTACCTGGTTCACATCGTCGTGAAGCAAGTTGGATTGTGGGCGGGACGGCACTTCTTTGGAATGCAGGCTGATTCCATTCCCTTGGCGGTTGCTATTGTGGTTGCCGCGATAATCACTTCAATCCTGATCTTCTGGTTTATCGAGAAGCCTTCGCGTCGATGGATTATTGGAAGATTCAGCCCAAAGCAGACTGTCGTGCCCGTGATGCCCGAAAACGATTCTGAGCAGGCTCCTACGCCTGTTGCCTAAGGAATTATTGGCCCGCCGATCAGCGGCGGGCCAATCGAGCTGTCTAGCCGCGGGCGCTATACATGGTCTTCGTGAAGTCGCGGAGCGCCTTCACTGATTCCGGATAGGGATTGTCTGCTACATCGACAAGACCCATGCCTGTGTTTTCGTAGTCTGACCAGCGTCCCGTGATCGGCTGATCGATATAGGAATACCAGTGGACTCCCACGATGTTCTGTTGCTCGATCGCCGTGTCAAGGAAAGCCTTGAGGCGATCTGCTCGCTCCTGCGCGGAGTAAGCCGGTGAAGGACCACCAAACGTTCCACGCGAATTAGCGCCGTAACCGAGTTCGGAGATCATCACTGGTTTGGCAAGGGAGTTGAGATAGTCCCAGTCCACCTTGTCATATGTGCGATACATGTTGAAGCTGTAGACGTCAACGTATTTCGCCGCCGCAGTAACAACCTCAGGAACGAAGTCCGCATAACGAGATCCGAGATACAAGGCTTTGATGCCTGCCGTGCTAAGGGCTGCATCGACCTTGTAGTAGTACTCATTCGCGTATTTGGTGAGGAACTTCGAGAAGTCGGACTTCATCGTTGTCGTGTACGTCTTGGGCAGAAACTTCGTATCGAGGAAGCTTTGCCACGAAGAGTAGGTCGTTCCCCATGCGGTGTTGAGGGATTTGATCGAGTTGTTGTATGTGCCCTGGAGTTGGGTCATGAACGCTGTCTTCGCCGGTTGCGTCGATGCGGAGTTCAATACACCCCGTGGAATGTTGTAGTAGCGATCGGTGGAAACCGTATTGCCCCACGACAATTCGTTATCCACGAACACGCCCATGAAGTTTTGATTGAGATTGTCAGTCGCCAGATCTGCCGCGAACTTTGTGGTCATCCAGGTTTGGAAGCCCACGCCCCACGGATCTGGAAGCGTGCCCCATAGCATGTACGGAGTCTTCAACTGAACAGGGAAGTCGCCGGTGTCTTCGACAACCGTATACGGCATCGATCCATCCAGGAAGTCCTTATTGCATTGAATTCCCAGCGTGTTGACTCCCCACGAGCCGAGTCTCGACTTAACGCGACTTTCCCACGGCGCAATGTAATTGGAGCCGTACTTCGTGATCAGATTCTTCACGTTGAAACTAATGCAACGCTGTGTTCCATCTGGAGTTGGTCGATCGACGTAAGCCGCTGCATACGTCCCTGTCGTGCTTGGCAACGACTGGTAATAGGTCGCGCGGTCATTGACTGGAGTTGCTAACCCCTCGCCAACGCCGGCAACTCCCATGCTCCAAAACAGTTTCCCGTTCGGATGCTCCAAGTACATTTGACCCGATGAGCTACGGACAACTTGCCACTTCCCAGTTCCTTTAACCGTGCTGGTGACGGAGTTGCTTCCCGTCGTTTCGCCCGGACCAGGATGAGCCTTAATGTCCGAAACTTCTTGTGACGATAGAGTGGCAAAGTCTGAATCCTCATGGATCTTTGCCGTCCATCCTCGGTCCGTGTATTGGCCATAGGCATCGCAAATATCATCGAAAACCAAGTTTTGGCGAATGAGCTTTACCTGGCTAATCGACAAACTTGCATTTGTCGAATCCTGATTTGAGAAGCGCCAATGAAAAATGGTCTTCAGATTTCGCGGTGCCGCATATTCCATGACCTCCTGATAGGAGGCACTCAAAACCGGCCGCATGAATTCAAGCCCAAAAGGGGCTGGATCGTCCGGATTAAGATTGAATATGAACTTTTGAGTTTCGTTGGCATCCAAAGTGAACGCGCCCGTAAACGCGCCCGTGTAGTTATTTGGATCCGAAGTTAGCTGAACGATAAATCTGAAATGCACGGCGTGCGATTCTTTATTGGTAACTTGGGCCTGGACCATGTTGTACGCAGACCAATCCTGCGAAGTTGTTAGGTCTTGACCAAAGCTGGCGTATGTGCCGCGGAAATTAAGAGTCGCTACCGGGCCACCGGAGGAATCAGTGGTCACATTGACGAAGTCGCAATTACGCCTGGCAAAAGTCGACGTGCTTGCTTTTGTTAAGTCTGCCAACGTCTTCTGTCGCAGAATCGAATCTGCGAAGCTGACGCTGGCTGCCGTTGCCACGGCGAGACAGCTGAGAGCCTTCAGGCTGGCGCGCATAGGTTGGGGCCTCCTTCCTAGATTTGGATTTTTGCGATTGCTGATTAGCCACGGTGCTGAGGGAACCAGGGCCAGGGACCGCAATCTGTAGAGGGCAAACGCTGGCTAACTTTCCAACCCTTGCCGGTATTAATGACGGGTATACCCTGTTAGAAATGCCGCTTACTGGTTGCGCTCTAGTGCGCAAGAACTCAGCCTATTTGTCGAACTTCCTTGGAAGAACTTGTATTTGAACCCAAAGCAGCCAGCTATGGCCCACAATTTGTGGATAAAGGCTCAGGGAAGGAGCCCGCGGCGTTGCATATGGGGACGCTGAACATCAACCGAGGCATCGGGTCCAGGCAAGAAGCTTTGAATATCCTGCTCGTGACAAATAAGTGTCCGCCCGATTACGACGGGGGATACGAACTTCGCGCATTCCAAATCGCGAATGCGCTTCGCGATCGGGGCCACAACGTCGATATCGCGACGAGCTTTCTCCGCCCAGGTTTCGTTTTGGAATCTCCAGAGCCCGCGTGGGTACATCGAATTTTCGAGTACGTGCCGATCAGCTCGAAGAGTGGATTGGCGCGACGCGCAGACGCGGCCGCGCGCCGAATCAAGTGCACAACGATTGCCGAGAAGAACGTTCCCGCGATGCGCGAGTTTTTGAAGGGTCGCTCGTACGATCTGGCCTACTGCTTCGGATTGCACCGCATCAGCCTGGCAAGCGCTTATCCATTAGTGGAGAATCACATCCCGATCCTGTGGCATGCGGGTGGCACCTACATCGTCGATCAGCTGGTGCGATGGCCCGCCGAGATGCTCGGCTTCCGTGCCGCCATGAGCACTGTCGCGAAGAAGTGGTACGAGATGGAGCGGGCTGTTGACTACTCGAACATCGCGTTCGTCAGCGAATTCCTGCGCGATTACTTCTTTGGGCACGGCATGAAGGTGGCGCATCCCTACGTTATTTCCAGGGGCGCAGACTTCGAGTTGCAGCGAGACGTCGATCGCGCTCGCGTCCAGCCACCGTTGTTTTTCATGGCTTCGCGGCTGGACCGTGAGAAGGGAATTCATATTGCACTTGCAGGTGCGACGCTATTAGCGAAGCGCAGACCCGATTTGGATTGGCGACTTGAATTGGCTGGCAATCCGGGTGATTCGCGTTATCAGGAAGAACTTGTTCGACTTATTACAAGCGGCGGGTTATCGGGCAAAGTTGCATTTCTTGGCAAGCTCTCACGCGAAGCAGTCTTATCCAAAATGCGGAGCGCAACCGCATTTGTGAGTTGCTCGCGATATGGTGAGCCGTTCGCAGGAACGATTATCGAAACATTGGCAAGCGGCACGCCACTGATCGGTAGCATTGATGGATCAATTAGGGAAGTGGTGCGCGACGAAGAATCTGCTTTGCTGTTCGACAAGGATGACGTCGAGCAACTGTCGAAGAACATGGAGCGAGTGCTTACCGACCAGGCTTTATTGGAACGCCTCGCAAAAAACGGCCTGAAGGTAATCGAAGAGCGCTATACCCTCGACAAGATTCTTGATCAGACGGAGGCAACCTTGGCTGACGTGTTGAAACGGCATGCCGCCAAAGCAGGTGCTGCTTAATGCCCGTTGCATCGACAGATCGGTTGCGAATCCTAATGCTCAGCAATCTTTGTCCGCCCGATTTTGACGGCGGATTTGAAATGCGGGCGTTTCAACTCGCAAACTCTCTTCGCGATCGCGGTCACGATGTCCAATTTGTGACCAGCGAATACCGCCCCACGTTTAGTGGTCAGAAAGCGGACCCGCCGTGGGTGCACCGAATTCTAAAGTATGTCGAGAAGGGCGAAAGCGGGCTAAGCCGAATTCAACGCTTTTTGGCCGCATTGCCTGAGAGTGTCAAGAACGCGCGTAGGCTGGGAGCCTTTCTTGAAACAAGAGATTTCGACCTTGGTTATCTATTCGGCTTGCATAGAATCGGCCTCGCAACGCACATCCCCCTCGTCGAAAAGGGAATCCCAGTGTTGTGGCACGCCGGTGACGATTTCTTAGTAAAGCAACTGAATGTGTGGCCGAAAAAGGCGCTACCTTACAATCTCCTCCTAAAGACGGTTTATAGAGAAGCGCGGCAAATGGAAATGCGAGGCGACTATCGCAACATCGCTTTTGTAAGTCAAAACCTTCGGAACTTCTACGCGAGGAATGAACTTGCTCCTGAACTTCCGTTTATCATTCCACGCGGAGTTGATTTTCCACTTGGGGTTGATGTTGATCGTGTGCGAACTAAACCCCCGCTGTTCTTCCAAGCCTGTCGGTTGCACGAGCAAAAGGGTCCGCATATTTCAATCGCCGCAGCAGCGGAGTTATCAACTGCACATCCAGAATTGGAATGGCGATTGGAAATCGCAGGTGCTCCTGAGCATCCGAAGTACAAGCAAACCCTTCTGGACATGATCGCTCAACACAAACTCGATAACCGAGTTTCACTTATCGGACAACTGCCGCGAGTAGAAGTGCTGCAGAAGATGCGAGACGCAACCGCCATCATTCACGCTTCGATCTTCGAAGATCCCTTCGCGAATACGATCGTCGAGGCGATTGGATCGGGAACGCCACTTATCGGAAGCGACATCGGATCGATACGAGAAGTAGTCAAGGATGATGAAACAGCGTTGCTGTTTCCGCCCGGTGACAATCATGCTTTAAGCACACGCATGCACCGAATTCTTACTGAGCAAGGTCTGGTAACTCGCCTAGCATCTGCTGGCATTCAAGTCGTTGAACGCGCTTACACGATGGATCGCATCCTAGACAAAACGGAGGCCGCGTTCAAGAAAGTGTTGTTGGCGGCAGGTAAGGAGACCCTTTGCGCATCGGCGTAAACGCACTACAGATGAAATCGAAGGCGGGCCACTCCAAGGCTGGCCTTTCGCGCTATGCATGGTGCTTGATCGAAGGGCTCATGGACCTGAATCCCGACCATGAATTCACGATCTTTGTAAATCAGCAGTTTGAAATTCCGGCGGTCTGGAAAGGCGTTAAGGGATTTACCTTTGTGCCTACCAAAGGCAAACTTGGCCGCATGCCGCATATTTGGGGCACGATCGTAGCTGCCAACCTGAGCAAAAAATACGACGTTTGGCTCTCCCTTGCTCACACGCTGCCAATTAGGTCGAGAGCAAAACGAATCCTTGTCGTGCATGACCTGTTTGCTCTCACGAACCCGGAACTGTATGTTGCACGCCGCGCAAAGATCACCGCGAACTCCTTGCGAAGAGGAATTAGTGCGGCCGATCGACTCATCGCCGTGAGCGAGGCGACAAAACGAGAACTGCACGACCAACTTCATGTCTCGCTGGAGAAAGTGAGCGTCACTTATCTCGGCCCGGGTAACGATGTGGAGAGACTGGATCCATCGGCGGTCAAGAAAGAAGATCTCAAGCGCATTGGAATCGAGTGGCCGAGGTTTCTCTTCATGCTCAGCACGATTGAGCCTCGTAAGAACGTGCCCCGACTTCTAGAAGCTTTTGCCAAAGTGGCTTGCGAAGATCGTTTTGCCGATCTTGGATTGGCCATTGGCGGCGGAAAAGGCTGGGAGTCCTCTGAAGTCTTCCACCTGCCTGCAAAGCTCGGCATCCAGGATCGCGTGAAGTTCCTCGGCTATGTTGCCGACGAAGATCTGCCGTCCCTATTTGCGAAGTGCGAAGCGTTTGTCCTTCCGTCTCTCACCGAAGGTTTTGGAATAACCGTTCTCGAAGCGATGCTCTGCGGCGCACCTGTTGTGTGCAGCAATACTGGATCGCTCCCCGAAGTCGGCGGAGATGCTGCCACCTACTTTGACCCAACGAATATCGGCGACATGGCACGCGCCATTGCGGCAAAGCTTGATGCAACAGAGTCAAGAGACAAAGTAGTCGCACGCGGCTTGGAGCAAGCGGCCAAATTCGACTGGTCAAAAACGGCCAAAGGCACACTGCAAGCAATTGAGGCGGCGACAAGATGAGCGACATCTTCGAGCCAGAACACACCGATGCTCTCGAGCCAGAACTGCTCGAAGATCAACCGAAGAAGCCGCGGTGGTCCGGGCTCTCTCACATAGAAATCAACAAGAAGGAAGCCGCGTCAGGCTTTCGATGGTCGCTCTTCTACAGCGTCATCAACAAATTTATTCTTCCGCTTCTGAACAACGCGGTTGTTCTTCGCGTGCTGGGCCCAGCGGTCGCCGGCGCATACACGATCTGTTACTCCTTCTTTTATGTGTCCGACACGCTGCGTGATTTCGGCCTGTCGCAGACATACATGCGGGAGAAGGATCTTCCCGCCAAAAGAGAAGCGGCGTTCATGATGCTCGGCATTCTGCAAGGATTGATTCCCGCCGCAATCCTCTTTGCAATCCGAGACCAACTCGCCGTCTTCTACAAGACGCCAGAACTTTCCGGCCTAATGGTTTGGGTCAGCCTTGGTCTCTTAGTGAACGGCTTCTTTACCATTCCAAAAGCGAAGATACTGAGAGCCGGAAGAATTCGGGAGTCCGGCGCAAGAGAGATGATCGCCAACGTTATCAGCGTGATCATTTCGATCGTGATGCTTTTCAATGGATTTAAGAACTCCATGTGTCTGGTGTTTCCTCTCTTTGTGAATTGCACGCTGAACGCCGTCATCAGCTACGGTCTCGCTCCCGTTCTCGATTTCAAGACTGACATACGTACGATGCTCAAAACGTCGCGTTCTGCCCTCAGCACGATGGGCGCAAGCGTTCTCTATAACATCTTTGTCTCCGCCGACAAATTGATCATCGGCCGGTTTGCAGGAACTGAAGGAACCGCGCTCTATAGCCAGGGACAGGGTCTCGCGCAAAAGCCGATGCAACTCTTGAGCGTGCCGATGATGGCGCCGCTCCAATCAGCCTTTAGTCAGAACTCAAAAAATCCGGAAAAGATTGGAAGCATTTATGGGCGCGCACTTTCCGCCGCCCTGATCTTCATCGTTCCTCTCTACGCGATCATGGTCGTTGCCGCCTATCCCGCTACCATCGCCATTCTGGGGCACCAGTGGAGTGGCTCTATTCCGCTCGTCCAGATTTGCTGCGTGTTCTTTGCAACCCGCACCATCGGCACCATCGGTGGCACCGCCCTAGTCGCCGGAGGTCGCGCCCGATTTGCCATGACGAGTTGGATATTCGCTTACACCGCCGCATTTATAGGTTGCTTCTTGGCGGCAAGAATCAACGGCAATGTCGAACTTCAGACCGAGGCATTTGCGTGGGCGTTTTCAATCGGCGCGATCGTCGTCTACACGGTTCACACCCTATTCGCGTTTAAGTGGTTTCCGCCCAATCAGGATGCAAAGCGAAAGTTACGTGCTTCGTGCCTGATCACCGTCATCACCTGCGCGATCTTTGCCGGAATCTATTTCATTCCCGTTTCGCCTTGGATCGCTCTCGCCATCGCATGCTGCATCGGTCCGCTGTTGCATCTGGCCACGGTAGGTTGGGTGTTGGAAGGCAAGCCGAATGCTTACATGTCCGTCGCGGGCGTCAAAAGGCTATACCGCTCGCTTTGAGGTAAGGCTGTTGGCCTCGATTATCTTGGAGCCTCCTAGGAACCTTCGGCGGTGCGGCTCAGCCCCTAGCAACCCCTTTACCGATATGTTCCTGAAAATCGTCCAGTGAGTATATAATTCCCACATGACTCAGGTCACATGGTTGGCTCACGTAATCGCCATAGTGGCTATTTCGGTGTTCTGTGGTGTGGTTTCTGGCGTGACAGCAGCTCTTTGGGGCAACGTAGGGAGCCTCAAGGAAAGATTGCAGAAGTACATTATGTTGGGGATCGTCGCCGCCGGCACCGTTCCTGCATTTTTGGCTACAATTGGAAGCAAGTACATTGATTTGGCTGGTACCGCACCCGCACTTACGATCGACGTAACGAACTACTTAAAATATGCCGGTCTATGCCTGGTCGCCTCCTTTTTTGGAGGAACTTACTTGCCCGGTCTTGCCGACAGGGTTTTTGGTGATTTGAAAAAGACTCAACGAATTGCTCGAGTCGCCCAAGCGAATGCGACGCTGGCCCTAGCCGCTATGGACCCAACGAAATATGAACCCGAGGGAGATGATGAAGTGGAATCTGATAACTAAGGTGACTAGAAATGGCCAGCGTTGAAGTAACTCCAAAAGAAATCGCGTTTTTGCAAGCATTTGAAAGCTCGGGATATACGTATCGCTCCGCCGGCAAACTCGCCACGCAGATGAATTTGCCTAGAGATGAAGTGCAAAGACTTCTCACGGCTACGATTGCGAAGGGTCTGGTGAACCAACTCCTTAAAGAGGATAAGGTGAAATACTACTTGACCGCCGAGGGGCGCACTACCTTAGAAGACCATCGCTGATCGCATTCAAAACAACTCGTTGTAGTGCCGCATGTCCGAAGTAACTGAACCTATTTTAGGGGAAATTTCGGATCTTAGCCTCAATTCAGTTCGTTATCTGAACCGAGAACTTTCTTGGCTGCAATTTAATGATCGAGTCCGGGCGGAAGCTGAGAATAAATCTAATCCGCTATTCGAACGTCTGAAATTTCTCGCCATTTTTGATTCCAATCTCGACGAATTTTACATGGTCCGCGTAGCGGGTCTCATCGAGCAATTCGAAAGTGGCGTATTGGAAACTTCGCCGGATGGACTTACCCCTAATGAACAACTACGTGCGATTTCCACAACCGCGACTCCGCTTAGGCGTCGCGCGGGAGAAGTTTTTGAGAAGCAGTTGCATCCGTTGCTTAAAAAAGCAGGAATCGCGATCCGAAAGTATCATGAGATAAGTGAAAAGCATCGGCTTTGGTTGGAGGACTATTTTGGCCGAGAAGTGTTTCCGTTGTGCACGCCACTAATGTTGCACCCCGCGGCAACAGTTCCATTTATTTCGAGTCAAAGCCTAAACTTGGCCATCGAATTGGCGGATTCTGCGGAGAATCGCCTGGCGCGCGTAAAGATACCAACCATTACTCCGCGACTGATCAAACTGCCTGGGCGAAAGCTGGAGTATGTGCTTCTTGAGGACGTAATTTCACACCATCTAGGCATGCTGTTTCCTGGCATTGAGATCCTTGGGGCCTATGTATTTCGGCTCATTCGCGACGCCGATATTGAAATCCGGGAGTTTGAGGCCGCCGATTTGATCACGAACATTGAAGAAACGATTCGTCTTCGCAGATTTGGAGATCCCGTGCTCCTCCAATGCGAGCCCGCGATGCCCGCCTCGGTACGCACTTGGCTCAAGCAAATGCTGGAGCTTGATGACGAAGACGTGATGGAACTGTCCGGCATGATGGGCTTGGATTCGCTACGGGAGCTTGCTACGCTAGATAAGCCCGGTCTTCACTACTCACCTCATTTGCCGTATCTTCATGAAGCACTGAGTAATGGCGAGACGCTTTTTGAGGCGATCCAAGGGCAAGAACTCTTGATTCACCTACCCTTCGAGAGCTTTCGTCCAGTCGAGGAATTTGTCGCGTCGGCGGTGAAGGACCCAAATGTCATCGGAATTAAACAGACGCTCTATCGCGTGGGCAAGGAATCACCAATAGTCGACTCTTTGCTCGCTGCCGTAGAAAAAGGCAAGCAAGTTGCTGTTGCCGTCGAGCTGAAGGCTCGTTTTGATGAAAGCAACAATCTTCTATGGGCGAAAACTTTGGAAAGAGAGGGCGCGCATGTTAATTTTGGATTCCCAGAACTGAAGAGCCACTGCAAGATGTGTCTCGTCATCCGCAAAGAGTCGAACGGTTTGAAAATGTACGCGCATATCGGAACGGGAAACTACAATCCGGCGACAGCGCGGCAATACACCGACCTCGGTCTTTTTACTGCCGATCCTGATATCACGCAGGACGTCTCTGAGCTGTTTAACTATCTCACTGGGTTTAGCAAGCAATCCCAATACCGATGCCTGCTCGTCTCCCCGGTCAATCTTCGAGAGGGGTTGCTCGCGCGTATCAAACGCGAGACCGACTCCGCCCTGAAAGGGAAGAAAGCGAGAATTATTTTCAAAGTGAATTCTCTTGTCGACCCGGGTGTGATCGATGCTCTCTATGATGCGAGCCAAGCAGGAGTTAAGGTCGACCTACTTGTGAGAAGCATTTGCTGCCTCCGCCCAGGGGTTAAGGAATTCAGCGAAAACGTGCGCGTGATATCCATCCTCGGCAGATTTCTTGAGCATAGTCGCGTTTACTACTTTGAAAATGGAGGATCGCTAGACGTCCTTATAGGCAGCGCAGACTTAATGCATCGCAACCTCGATCGCCGTATCGAGGTGCTCGTGCCTCTGAAGTCAAAGAAGCACAAGAAGTATTTACGCGACAGCGTCCTCGAGATTTGCCTGCAAGATACATTCGGCGCATGGGAACTGCTTGCCGACGGCCACTATTCCAAGCGCAAGCCGTCAGGCGACAAGAAGCCGTTTAGCTCGCAAGCTCACTTCATGTCCCATCCGAGCACAAAGGATTTGCTCGACTAAGTCAAAACACTATCCAGATTGATGCAGCGTGCAAGTTTCTGCTGACACAAGGTTCCCAAGCGAGCGGCTTTGGGCAAGAAGTCTCAGAAATCTTTTTCGAACGGGACCTTTTTTCCTACTGTCGCATTATCTACTCTTAACGAGGGCTATGCTCTGACCCTCTAATATTAATTCCAAGAGAAAAGAGGAGGACAGGGAATTTGGCACAACTAACTATGGTGGGCGCAGGTGGCGCTCAGACAACCCTGACGGATGCCGAAGTCGCTGCATTTTCGCAGGGCTTCAAAGGACAACTTCTCACGCCGGAATCGGCAGGATACGACGAGGCGCGTTCCATCTGGAACGCAATGATTGACAAGAAACCAGCGTTGATCGCGAGATGCGCATCGACCGAAGACATTGTAAACGCAGTTCGATTTGCAAAATCGCACGGACTGCTAGTTGCCGTTCGTGGCGGTGGCCACAACATTGCAGGCAACGCGACTTGTGATGGCGGTTTGGTCATCGACCTTTCTCAAATGAAGAAGGTCACGGTGGACGTCGCGGCAAAGACTGCAACTGCACAACCGGGCGCGCTTCTTGCCGATTTCGATAAGGCAACGCAGGAGCATGGGCTTGCAACTCCGTTGGGAATCAACTCTACAACGGGAATCGCGGGTCTGACTCTCGGCGGCGGATTCGGATGGACTTCACGAAAGTTTGGTCTCACGATTGACAACCTCATCGAGGTTGAAGTTGTTACCGCAACTGGCGAAATACTGAAGGCTTCGGAAACCGACAATCCCGATCTGTTCTGGGGAATTCGTGGTGGCGGCGGCAACTTCGGAATCGCCGCATCGTTCAAGTATCGACTGCATCAGGTGGGTCCGGAGATCCTCTCTGGCCTGATCGTGCATCCAATGAGCGAAGCGAAAGGCCTGTTGCAGTTCTATCGCGAATTCACGCAGACGCTGCCTGATGACGTAACTGTTTGGGTGGTCATGCGCAAGGCACCGCCTCTGCCATTTCTTCCTGAAGAATGGCACGGCAAGGAAGTTCTTGTCTTCGCCGTCGCGTGCATTGGCGATCCAAAGGCAGCCGAAGAAGCCCTCAAGCCCCTTCGCGCATTTGGCAAGCCGATCGCAGACGTCATCGGCATGAATCCGTTTGCCGGATGGCAGCAAGCGTTCGATCCGCTGCTCACCCCGGGCATGCGCAACTATTGGAAGTCACACGACTTCAACGAACTGCCGGATGCTTTCCTCGACGAAATCATCAAAGCGGTCGATACTTTGCCAAGTCCTCACACGGAGATCTTCATCGCGCAGATGGGTGGCCAGACAGGTCGCGCATCCAGCGACGGGACTGCGTTTAGCGAGCGATCGATGCCTTTCCTCATTAATGTTCACGGCCGCTGGGAAGCAGCGAGCGAGGACAAAGATGGAATCGCATGGTGCCGTGCGTTCTTCAACGCGGGAACGCCGTATGCAACGGGCGGAGGATACGTCAATTTCTTGACCGCCGATGAGGGAGATCGCATCAAGTCGATCTACGGCAAGAAATACGACAAGCTCGTCGAGTTGAAGCGCAAGTACGACCCGACCAACCTTTTCAGCTTGAATCAGAACATCAAGCCGTAACAATCGCGGATCGCGGATCTAAAGCGTTCCTAGTTTCTAACTAGGAACGCTTCTTCATTTGCGCGGCGGCCATCATCGCGACGAAGTACGACGCGTTGCGCGTAACGTCTTGGTAGTCGCGAGGTCTCAAACTCATAGTTTCGTTGTATCTCTGCAGAAACCGCTGTGCTGCAAGTTTGCCATCACTGCGACCTAACCCAGTTGAAAGCGGAATGAAAGAACGGACAATCTAGATAGACCCCGACGCGAAACTCTTTGCCCGTAATCGTCTCCAGAACTTTCCCCTCGAACGAATGAGCTAGCTTGACAAACTCCTCGTACTTCACACGCCAAATGTAGCAGAGATTAGTGCCAACAGATCCGCGATCCGCGATCCGAGATTGAAAGTGCCGGGGGTGGGACTCGAACCCACACGAGTTTGACCTCAATGGTGTTTGAGACCATCGCGTCTACCATTCCGCCACCCCGGCGGGCTTTTGAGGATACCACTGCAAGGGTGATAAAGTGGGATTGGAAATGAACGACGCGATTTCAGGCATGCTCTCGATAGCCGCGTTGATCCTCGTGGCCCTCGGGGACGTGTTCATGCTCTCTATGGGCGTGCTTGGCGGCATCTTGATTTTGGTGCCTTGGCTTTGCGGCGCGTGCTGCGGTCTTGTCGCCCTCTACTACTCCTTCAAAGCGGAGTTTTTGTGGGTGAGAATCTCCTCGTGGGTAATGATCCTCCTCACAGTCACTGCGTTTGCATTTGGCCTCGCGCTGCCCCCCGTTTAGAAAAGTCTAAGCGGCTTTTTGCATATCGGATGACAACTTCACGGTAGCTATAGGCTCCGATTCCGAAAGAAAAAGAAGGGTTCGTAGCGAACGCCGGAGCGGAGCGAAGGCGGAGCGTAGAACCCAAGAAAAATATTATTAGCTTGTGCATGGGTCCTATCGAAGGCGAATGCCGAGAACGGACCCATGCACAAGAACAGTAAACTCAATGCCATGCGCGTTTTGGTAGCGGACAAGTTTGAGAAGAGTGGCTTAGAGGGGCTGAAGGAGATTGGAACAGACGTCGTGTACGACGCCGATCTGAAAGACGATGCCCTCGGTGCGAAGATCAAAGAGAGCGAAGCAGAAGTGCTCATCGTCCGCGGCACCAAGGTGACCGGCGCCATGATGGACGGCTCTAAACTTAAGCTCATCATTCGCGCGGGCGCGGGCTATAACACGATCGACACGGAGACCGCATCCAAGCACGGCATCATGGTTTGTAACTGCCCCGGCAAGAACAGCCAAGCCGTCGCCGAAATCGCTTTTGGTTTGATCCTCGCATGCGACCGCCGCATCTCCGATAACGTACAGCAGTTCCGCGAAGGGAAGTGGAACAAGAAAGAATTCTCCAAAGCGCAGGGTTTGCATGGGCGAACGATCGGCTTGATTGGCATGGGCTACATCGGTAAAGAGATGATTCCTCGTGCCAAAGCATTTGGTATGACCGTGCTTGTCTACTCCGGATTCTTCAGCCCCGACGAAGCCAACGAAATGGAAGTTGAGAAGATCGATACGCTGGAAGAGCTCGCGCGAAGAAGTGAAATCGTTTCCGTCCACACCTCGTTACGCGCCGACACCAAAGGAATGCTCGACGCCAAGTTCTTCGAATCGATGCGACCCGGTGCGATCTTCGTCAACACCAGTCGCGCGGAAGTCGTTGATCAAGCCGCTCTAGTCAAAGCAATCTCCGAAAAGAAGATAAGAGCCGGACTCGACGTGTTCGAAGGCGAGCCGACCGGCGGCGATGGGGAAGTCGACAGTGCGCTCAAGGACAACGCGATGGTCTACGTGACGCATCACATCGGTGCGAGCACAGAGCAGGCGCAGGAAGCGGTTGCGGCGGAAGTGGTACGCATCGTGTCGAGCTACCAAGCGACGGGCCGCGCGCCCAACGTCGTCAACAAAGTTGCCGCCAAGGCATAGGGCCCGAACGCGCAGCAGCCCAGGGGATATGCTTCTCCTGCCCATGAGACGTTTAACCTTCCTCGCACTCATCTGCCTGGTTGCCAGTCAGGCAGTCGCGCAAACGATCGCCGTAAAGGCCGGACACCTCATCGATCCCGAAACCGGAACGGTGAAGGACAATCAAGTGATCGTCGTTGAGGGGGCGAGAATCAAGTCGGTGGGAGACACAATCCCTGCCGGCGCGCAGGTCATTGACCTCTCGAATGCCTATGTCATGCCCGGCATGTTCGATTGTCACACCCACGTCTGCATGCGAATCGACCCTGAATACTACGGACACGATGCCTTGTTTCGTTATGACATCGACACACCGGGCGCGTTGCGTTCTCTCCATGCGGTCGCGAACTGCCGCGAATTTCTCCGAGCTGGAATCACGACGATTCGAGATGTGGGCAACAACGGAAACCATCTCGATACAGCGGTGCGGCAAGGTGTTGAAGAAGGCGATTTCGAGGGACCGACGATCATCAACGCGGGACGAATCATCGCGCCTTTTGGCGGTCAATACTTCGTCCAGCCAGATCGTCCGGAGCTGCGCGAGCCGGAGTATTTTGAGGCAGACACGCGCGACGAGATGACGAAAGCGGTGCGCGAGAATATCCACTTCGGCGCTCGTGTGATAAAGATTGTTGTCGACGATCAACGTTACATCTACAGCGTCGACGAAATCAAGCACATCGTTGATGAGGCAGCTAACGGCGGGTGCAAAGTTTGCGCCCATTGCTTAACGGAGAAGGGCGCGCACAACGCGATTCTTGGCGGCGTTGCCTCGATTGAACACGGCTTCAGCATGTCGGACGAGACGCTCAAGTTGGCCAAGGAGCACGGTACAGTGCTCGTTTCAACCGACCTCACGCCACGCGTTTGGAAGGAGTATCTGGTCCCCGAGGAGCAAGCACAAAACGTCTACAACGGCTTGATCGATCGACTGAAACGCGCCCATAAAGCAGGAGTGACGTTGGCATTTGGCTCCGACCTCGTGTTCAAGATTCCCGAGATGGATCGGGGCCAGTGGGCATTGTCTTTGGTCGATGCCTATCCCAAAGCGGACGTTCCTAACGCCGATGCCTTGCGCGCATTAACCGTGAATGCAGCTCGTTTGCTGGGCGTCGATCGAAACCGCGGCTGGATCAAACAAGGCATGTTCGCCGACATCATCGCCATGCCGCAGAACCCGTTGCAAGATATTCACGCCGTGCAAGGCGTCAAGTTTGTGATGAAGAACGGAAAAGTCGTGAGGAACGATTGATTGCGGCTCGAATCGGAAAATAGTAAATGGTAAATAGTAAATGGATGTGAGATAAGGAACCGTTTGCCTAAGGGCGCCCGCAACATTCCGGCGATTTACGATTTACGACTTACCATTTACCCACAGAACACGCTAAACAATGCTGCTTAACGTCTCCAATATCACCAAGGCCTTCGGGCCTGACGAAATCCTGACCGGCGTGACATTCCGTCTCGCCGCTCGGGAGAAGGTGGCATTGGTTGGGCGCAATGGAACTGGCAAGACAACTCTTCTAAAGATCATCACGGGTCAGATGGAGCCGGATACGGGAATCGCTACTCTTGCACGTGGAGCGAAGGTTGGATATCTGCGGCAAGAGAAACCAGTCACTGCCGGTCTGACTGTTCTGGAGGAAGCGCAACAAGCACTTGCCCATCGCCTTGAGCTGAAGGCTCGCTTAGATGATTTGGAAGAACGGCTCGAGGCCTGGAGCGAAGCACATCGCCAAAGGCCCGAAGCCGAGAGCCTGGAGCCTGATCATGAAGCCGACCTCGAAGAATACAGCCTCCTCCACGAGCACTTTTTGGAGGCGGAAGGTTATTCGGCCGAGCAAGACATCCGCGTCGTTCTCCAAAAGATGGGCTTCAGCGAGGAGGAGTTTGATAAGCCAACCTCCACTCTCAGCGGCGGCCAAAGAACGCGACTTGCAATCGCACGACTTCTTTTAGAAGAGCCCGATCTTCTGATCCTCGACGAGCCTACGAATCACTTGGATCTCCAGGCCACGGAGTGGCTAGAAAATTGGCTTCGTGGCTATCATGGCGCCGTCCTCCTTGTCTCGCACGACAGAAGATTTCTAGAGAACACGGCCGACCGCGTTTTGGAAATGCGTGAAGGCAAAGTGTACGGATATCCGGGACCATTCGAAAAGTTCTTGCGGCTGCGCGCGGAAGAAGATGCGCGTCTTGCCGAAGTCGCCAAACGCCAGGAATTAGAGATCGCGAAGATGGACGAATATGTCCGTCGCTTCATGAATTCGCAACGTACCGCGCAAGCGCGTGGTCGACAGAAATTGATGAACCGCGCGATTGCCAACAAGGTAAACGCTCCGAAGGCGGACCGCAACATGAAGGCGGCATTCAGTGAGGCAAAACGCAGCGGCGATATCGTCGTCGAAACCGAAAAGTTGGAGATTGGATATCGAGATCGCTTGCTTCCTGCATTAGATTGGACCGTCCGAATCGGCGAGCGCTGGGGAATCATCGGCGAGAACGGAGCAGGGAAGTCGACTCTGGTCAAGACCGTTCTCGGAGAAGTGGATCCGCTTGAGGGTCGATCGCGAATCGGTTCGAATGTTGCCGCGGGCTACTTCTCACAAGACGCGGAGACGCTTGATCCGGATCAGTCGCCTTTAGATACGCTCGTTTACGATTACGACCTCAAACCTGCCGATGCACGAAATCTGCTGGGAAGATTCTTGATCACTGGCGACGACGTGTATCGACCGATTAGCACGCTGAGCGGCGGCGAAAAGAACAAGTTGTCATTGGCGAGCCTCACCACGTTGCATCCAAACCTGCTAGTGCTCGACGAGCCTACGAACCACTTGGACATGGCGAGTCGCGAGGCGTTGGCGCAAGTGCTGAAGGAGTACACGGGAACGATGCTTCTCGTGTCCCACGATCGCTGGCTTCTTGAGCAGCTCACCGATCACACCCTCGACCTCCGGCGCAAGGGTGCGGTCGCTTATCCGGGTTCCTATGAGGAGTATCGTCGCTGGCAGCAGAGCGGAAAGCCGTTGCCCGCCACCACCACTGCAGCGACCAAGAAGACAGCCCGGATGCAAGTGCATGTCCCCGCCACACCGCCGATGTCGCCTAGAGAGATCAGCAAAGAAATCGAGAAGGTGAAGAGGCTTATCGATGAAGCGGAAGGACAAATCTCCGCAACCGAGGTCCGGATCAGAATGATTGAAGCCGATCTCAGCGCAGTTCCTGCGGGCAAGGATGTGTTGGAACTAACCAAAGAACATCAAGTGGCAACGGAACAGCTCGAAGGGAAGATGGCGGTTTGGGAAGAGCAATCCAAAAAACTTGAGCGCCTTATCGCAATGCAAGGCGCAGGCGACTAAACGCTGCTCTGCGTGTACGCGCTATAGCTCGGCGTAGCTTGCGAATACTTAGGAATCAGAAATCCCACCAGAGCGCTCCATCCCAATAGGGTGACGACGATGAACATCGCGAACGCGAACTTCTGCACTTTGACTTGCGCTCTGTCAGAGATTGTGATTCCCCATCGAATGCAGAAATTCCAGATTCCAAAGCAAAGGTGATAGCTCGCGCAAAGCACGCCGATCGCATAAACCGGCAAGCCATACCAGGTGCCCGCGAAATAGTTATGCATGCCCGCATAGCGGATCACTTCGTCGCCGTTCACATACTTGTTTGCCGTCGTGATGATGATGTGATAGGTGAGGAAGAAGAAAAGGATGATTCCACTGATCCGCTGGAATGTGTACATGCGGTTCTGCGACCAGCCGTACTTCGTCTGGAAGTAGTTCGGCTGCGACCGCCCCACGATGAAGATGCCGTAAACCGCATGAAAGACGAGGGGAAGCCAAATCGCCGTGATCTCTAAGATAAGCAGGATGTGCCATGGCATCCCCGCAAAGAACCCAATGACTCCATTGAAATACGATGGGCCAGCAAGCGCAAAGGAATTGAGCGCCAAATGCTGGAGCATATAGAACCCGACAGGAATGATGCCGGTAAGGGAATGAACCTTATGCCAGAAGTAGTTCTCTTTGGAGAGGGTCAGCGACATATGAGACCCCTTAATGTTACTCTTCGACCGGGATGGGGCTTGGGGCTCCCAAATTCCAAACCCTGATAAACTCCAAGCAATGTCCATCATCGTCGATCTCGTCGCTCGTGAAATCCTTGATAGCCGCGGAAACCCGACCCTTGAGGTCGACGTCATGCTCGAGAGCGGCGCCTTCGGCCGCGCGGCCGTTCCTAGCGGCGCCAGCACTGGCAAATTCGAGGCAGTAGAACTCCGCGACGGCGACAAGAAACGATATGGCGGCAAGGGCGTTTTGAAAGCCGCCCGAAACGTTAACGAGATCATCGCACCCGCGCTACTGGACAGAGATGCGACCGACCAAGTGGCGATCGACGAAACGCTATTGGAGCTTGATGGAACTCCGAACAAGGCAAAGCTAGGCGCAAACGCAATTCTCGGCGTTTCCCTCGCAGTTGCCAAAGCGGCGGCGAGCAGCTCGCATCTGCCGCTCTTCCGCTATGTAGGTGGAGTGAACGCGAATGTGCTACCAGTGCCGATGATGAACATTCTCAACGGCGGGCAGCACGCGGACTCCAATGTCGATTTCCAAGAGTTCATGGTCCTTCCCGTTAAAGCGGACTCCTTTTCGCACGCCTTGCAAAAGGGCACGGAAGTGTTCCATGCGCTTAAGGGCGTGCTGAAGGCAAAAGGTCTCAGCACGGGCGTTGGAGATGAAGGCGGCTTCGCTCCTAATCTCCAATCGCAAGACGACGCATTCGATTACATCATCGAAGCGATTCAGAAAGCGGGCTACAAACCTGGCGGCGACATTTGGCTCGGCATCGACGCAGCGGCTTCAGAGTTCTATCAGAAAGGGAAGTACGTTTACAAAGCGGGCAAGGTTAAGGAGCGCACTGGGGCACAGCAAGTCGACTATCTTGCCAAACTCGCCGACAAGTATCCGATCCTCTCCATCGAAGATGGATGTGCAGAAGATGACTGGGCGTCTTGGAAAGCATTGACCCAGGCCATCGGCGACAAAGTGCAGATAGTAGGCGACGACCTCTTCGTGACGAACGTGACTCGCCTCGCGAAAGGAATTGAAACAGGCACCGCGAATTCGATCTTGGTAAAGGTGAATCAGATCGGTTCTCTGACCGAAACCTTAGCCGCTGTAGAAATGGCCAAGCGCGCAGGCTACACATCGGTCATGAGCCACCGTTCGGGCGAAACAGAAGACGCCACGATTTCCGACCTCGCCGTTGCCACCAACTGCGGACAGATCAAGACCGGCGCCCCCAACCGCACAGATCGAGTCGCCAAGTACAACCAGCTTCTCCGCATCGAAGAACAACTGGGCAACCACGCGGTCTACGCCGGCGCTGCAGGATTTGGCAAGCTGTCGAAGCGATTGAAATAGAGCTGGCATCGCTGCCTCCATACGCGGGCTCTCTTTTACGGAATAGAAGCAAATAGATTCCGCGTATGGAGGCTTGGACCTCTCGATCACGTTAGCCTCCACACGCGGTCTCTGGGCCTTGGTTTGGGTGGCGATCGTTGGTCCGCGTGGTGGAGGCAGCCGGGCGAGTAACTACCCGTTTCGCTTAAAGAACTGCACCTGCCGCTCGTGCTTCTCGGCTGCTTCGCGACTGCCGAACGTGCCGAGGTTGCGTCGCTTTCCCGTCTTCGGATCTAACTTGCGCGAATACAGCCGGTATTCGCCCGACTTCAGTTTTCTAATCATGACTGTTAGACGACAAGCCGGTCGCGAACAGCCGCCTATCAGCGAAGGGCAGTTCCGAGATCCGAGTTCCGAGTTTGGGTTAGGCCATCGTCGTCTGAATCGCCTGGATGACCTGACCCAGATCCGGCAGCGCCGCGTATTCGTAAATCGGGTTGTAACCGATGTTCACGTCTTCGCGAGCGACCAACTGCGGAGGAGCGAGGAACAAGTTCCATCTCTCCGGAATGCGCGTCATCTCTGCGATGATTGACTGACCAATTCCGCAAGTCTTGTTGTCCTCGTGAACAACGACCAGTCGTCCTGTTTTCTCAAGTGACTTTGTTATCGTCTCGTAATCCAAAGGAACGATGCTGCGCAAGTCGATGATCTCAACAGAAGCCTCGGACGACAACTTGTCCGCCGCCTCATGCGCAAGCTCCAGCGTGTTGCCAAACGTCACCAAAGTGACATCGGAACCTTCGCGCACAACCTTCGCCTTTCCAAGCGGAACGGGCTCGACAACCGGAACAGGAACGTTCTTGCGGAAGATGTGCTTCGGCACGAGAATAAATGTCACTTCGTTGCCGCTAATCGCAGACCAGAACAGACCAGCCGCATCTTCCGGCGTGGAAGGAATCGCAACTCGCAAAGATGGATTGTGGGCCAGCAGCGACTCATTGGCCATCGAGTGCCACAGCGAACCGCCCGGCAGATAAGCGCCGTATGGAGCGTAAACGACCATCGGGCAGTTCCAGTCTCCGTTCGATCGCCAGCGCAAAGTCGACATGTTGGTGACGACCTGGTTCCAGCCCGGAGAAATGAAGTCGATGAACTGCAGTTCGAAGACCGGCTTCCATCCGTAAATCGCAACGCCAACCGCGACACCCAAAATCGTCGCTTCCGCCAATGGCGAGTTGAACACTTGCTTGGGGAAGGACTCGCTGAGTCCCTTGGTGATGCCAAACACACCGCCCTTCGGATCCTCGATGTCCTCGCCAAAGAAGATCACTGTCGGATCGTTCTCGAGTGCCTTCCGGAAAGTCTGATTGATAGACGAGACCATCGTCATCTTCTCCGCAGGCTGGATTGGAGGCTTCTCTGCTGCAGGGTTGTCGACCCAAACAAAATCCATCACATCTTCAGCTTTAGGATCTTCTTCTTTCTCCGCCTTGATGTAATCCTGGTCGACGATTTCAACGACTTCGTCCTGGAGTTTCTTGAAGCCTTCTTCCGTCAACTGCTTGGACTTGATCAGCTCTTCCGCAAGAAGACGAATCGGATCTCGCTTCGTCATCTCCTCGATATCTTCTGGCTGTCGATAAACGCGGTGATCGTCAGAGGAAGTGTGCGAAGCCAATCGATCGAGGTCGCACCAGATAACGGTCGGGCCATCGCCACGTCTTGCTTTCGCCGCCGCTTCCGCACCTGCGTTGTAAACGGTGTCGGGATTTCGCGCATCAACGTGAACAAACGAGTCCTCGCTCAAGATCCCAAGATGGAAGGGAAGAAACTTTTCCGTCGGAGTGGAGATGCCGTACTTGTTGTCTTCCACCACGATGATGAGAGGAAGCTTCTCTTGCACCGCAAAAGCCAACGCCTCATAAAACTCGCCCTGTCGCGAAGCAGCATCGCCCACAGTTGCGATGCACAAAGAATCTTTGCCGTCGAGCTTCATCGCCCACGCTGTTCCGCACGCAGGAAGAAGAGAAGCGCCGGTCGGTGTCGGAACAGAAAAAACGTTGTGCTTGCGCGAAGAATAGTGGCCCGGCATCTGCCGTCCCGCTGACGACGATTTCTTCTTGGCAAAGTAGGCGAGAGCGAGATCGTAATTGCTCATGCCTCGCGCGAGCATCAGTGCTCGGTCGCGATAGTACGGGAAGATGTAATCGTCTTCGCGAAGGAAGTTGGCGAATGCGCCAAGCGCCTCGTGCCCCATTCCGCTGACTTGGAACCAGCCTTTGCTTTGGCGGAGGAGGATGCCTTCTCGGCGGTCGCC